>OBLI01001830.1_pt1 | contig 19573 bp, 13 predicted proteins | sample 1519701 | NCBI WGS metagenome assembly OBLI01 (sample SAMEA3663005, study PRJEB22513) | pig gut metagenome | biome: pig gut; feature: pig-associated habitat; material: faeces | place: France | collected 2012
CAAATTTTTTGATATGCTCAACATCCTGTAAATTACAATTCTCAGGCATATAAATCGGTGGATGTGCCCAATACCAAGCGTCATATGTACCGTTGTCACAGTTTAGGCAATCATAGCCTGCGTCCTGTAAATATTTAGCGGCAATTTCAGACTCTGCCATATCTCTGCCGACCTCGGTAAATTCCTCTCCCGGTAAAGCACCCTTCCTGAAATCCTTTGTTTTGGAAACTACACTGTATCGAAGCGAAACAGGAAAATCATTTCCGCAGGCTTTTTTAATTGCTTTTACAATGTCTGTCGCAAATCTGTATCTGTTTTCAAGTGAACCGCCGTACTCGTCAGTTCTCTTGTTCACATATTTAAGAGTAAATTGATCAAGCAAATATCCCTCGTGAACAGCGTGAATTTCAACGCCGTCAACACCTGCCTCCTTAAGCAATACCGCAGTTTTTGCAAAGGCGTCAACCATTTCATTAATTTCATCAGCTGTTATTTCCCTTGACGGAACCTTATCGGACCATCTGTTTGGAGAAGGACTGGGAGCCGCAGTAATTTTATCCAAATCCATAAACGGCTTACTGACTGCTCTCAGTGCTTTGTTTGAATAAAGCATTTCCATCATAGGACTTATTGTAAAGGAACGACCGAAGCCGGCAGTAAGCTGAACAAAAAGCTTTGCGCCGGTTTTATGAAATTCAGGCATCCACTTTGCCAAATCCTTATACATTTTCTTATTCTTGTAAAGCCATTGTCCAAGCATAGGATTATAAACAGGCTGACATCCGGGTAAAATAAGACCCACATTATTTTCCGCAACCTCTTTAATAAATCTTGCTCCCATTTTGTCAAAATGGTTTACTTCCATCCAGCCGAACAAATTTGTTCCGCCCATGCTTGTAAGAACAATACGGTTTTTGATTTCACAATTACCGATTTTCCACGGAGTAAAAAGCGGTTTTAACTTTTCTTCCATATTGAATAATCCCCCTTCTGATTTAGATTATAGCAATCATCACAGGTTATTTCAACAATAACATTTCTTAAAATCAAAAACCAAGGGCAAAATTGTAAAATCCCGACAATCAACAATAAAATTGGTCGTCGAGAAATATTTTTTTACTATTTGTTTTAAGATATAATATTTTTATGAAGCCACGCAAATTAAATAAGGAGAAACGAAATGGATAAAAAATCAAAGATAATAAGATTGTTAGCGTGTGTTTTGCTGATTGCTGTGATAGTCAGTATTATACCGCTGAAAAGTATGTTTTCTACTCAAACTCAAACGCAGGCAGATTATTATTTGAATTTAGTAAACGGAGGCGATTTAAAATTGTGGTACACAAAGCCGGCAGATGCAAATAAAAAAGAGGATGGCGATAATGCCGAGCATATCGCATGGGAAAGGTATTCCTTACCTATCGGTAACAGCTCTATCGAGGCGAGCGTCTTTGGGCGTGTAGATAAAGAACGCATACAGTTAAATGAGAAATCATTGTGGTCGGGCGGTCCGACAGGTACAGACGGAGCAAGACCTTATATAAGCAATGATGATCCCTATGATTTTGACCGCTTTAACGATTCTGCTTATAACGGCGTAAATCTTATCGAAAAAGGTCAATGGGGAAAGACGCTTAACCGCTATTCGTTAAACGGCTGAACACGCAAAACATTACGGCAGGCTAAACAAATCTGTCATTTCATTGCAGATGACTGCGAAAAGCAAAAGGGAGCAACGGCAAAAGCGTTGCGGAAATTGACAAATCGCCAATAAACACCTTTTGGATATTTTGCCCGTTTGTGCGAAAGGAATATCCCTTTAGCAACGGATTTACAAATACCACGGTAGAAGATTTCCAAACATTTTTGCCGAACCCATTTCAATAATCCCATATTTTTTCAAAAAATCCCCTAAAAAATCGGAGATTTTTTGTTTTCCCCTTTTCTTTTCTAATACGCGGGTGTATACTATGGAAAAAATTTGAAATCGAGTTGATAAATTATGCCGCAAGAACCGATTGCCGCCGTGATTGTCGGTGCAGGTCACCGCGCGATTATTTATGCAACGGGTAGTGGCAGGACTTAAGCCCTCATTTTCGGTCGATTTTTCCGTTAATGAGGGTTATTTTGTATCAAATATGGTAGTTGTTCTGGCAGGCTCAAAAGTAGCTATCGTTAGATAACCGTAAATCGTCAAACAGCTGATAAACACTGGGAAAATCAAAATGCAACGCTCGGCTCAACAACGATAAATTGTATCAATTTTTCTCATTAACTTCAAAAGAAAACGGTATTCAGAGGATTTTCTGAATACCGTTTTTTGTTGATAAAGCAAGGTCTTTCGGACTTTTTTTGGAATTTCGACAGCCTTACGAATTTTTGTGTTTTACACGAAAACATACGACAAAGTGTAAACGATAGTGTAAACAAAAATGCAACCGAAAATATGCTGTTCAAGGCAGGAACCATAATCAAGAATAAAAATTGCATACAGAGTTTTAAAAGTTGTGTGTAAAATTAAATATAGTACAAATGCAAAGGTGTCCACTGTGGAAGTTGCAACGGAAGTTAGTTTGAGAGACTACCAATCGTCTAAAAGAAACGCCGCAAAGCGCAAGCATATTCTTAATGTATCGTCTCGAAGAAGTGCAACAAAGCATCGTTATTATACCTATCCCTCCGATTCGCTGCAATCTTGAAACGATAAGCCATAACTGCTGTAAAAGTCGTTCACTTTTTGCAATTCGCTTTTCTCACTGCTTTTCCGAACCTCGTTATAAATATCAAACGTGGTTTCAATACTTGCATGGCCGACATTCTTCTGCACAATTTCCGGTTTCACGCCTGCGTCGATACAGTTCGTGACAAAGGTATGGCGCAACATATGCTGATTGGCATCTGTAATCCCGATTTTTTGACAAACCCGTTTGAAAGCCGTATTCACTTCGCTTGTCCGTATGGTTTCGTTGGTTCTGTTGGTCACAAAAAGCAGTTCTACGGTACTGCTTTTGACGATTTTAGGCCGAATATATTTTAAATAATACGCGAATACTTCGTAGCAGTTTTTGCTTAGCACAATATCTCTTGTCCCGTTTTCTGTTTTTGTTGTCTCCCCGACAACCGGCGCATAATTTTGACCGTTGGTTACGGTTTTGTTGATGTGAATCACCATATTCTGCATATCAACATCTTGCAGTGTCAATGCGTTGATTTCACCCATACGCATACCGGTATACAACTCTATCAGCAGTTGCGTGCAAAAGTTTCGATTCGCATAAGAGGGGTCTTTCAGTTCGTGCATCAGCTCCTCGACAAGCGCTTTTTGCTCTGCAATGGATAATGCACGCACTTTTTTCGTGGGCACATGGCTCCTTGGCTTTTTGATGCCGCTTTCTTTGCAAAGGAAGTTCTTTTTCAACGCGCCGTTGTATACCGCCTGATTTAAGGCGGCTTTCAGCAGAATAAATGCTTTATCAATGACGGATTGGCTGTAATTTCGTAATGACGGCAAAAATCTTCGGAAATCATTTTCCGTCAACTTCCAAATCGGGCGCGTCGCTATCGGAGAACCGACAGCCTCGGCGCATTTTCGTATGACCTCTATGGAATAGCAGTTTCTTTGATAGGTGGAATAGATGATTTCGCCGTTTCTGTATTTATGGTAATTGGTGGATTTCATCAGGTCAATCACCGTGCTTTGATATAGATCCATGTCGGTGCACTCAGCCTTTGCACGCACCAATTCATCCAGCTTTTTTGAGCAAATATCGTAATCCGCATCGCTGACGGTATATGTTTTATATGCAATCGTGAGTTTGCCTTGCCATTTATGTAAACTTTTGTTGAAATACAGACTACCTTGCCCGCGTTCTCTTCGCGCGGTACTGCCTTTTTTGTCTTTTTCGTTTTTGTGCGTATCACGTTTCATAGCCGGTCTCCTTTCTTAGAGATTTACGCCGCTTCTTGATGCGGCTTGTGGGGCTTTGAAAAAAAGTCAACGAAAGCGTGGATTTCCACAACCATTTTCCTTGCCATATAGGTTGTCGGAAAATCCGTTCGGTGAAACAGTGCATAGACGGTTGACCGTCCAAGCCCTGTCAACGCCGCCACATCGTTCGCCGTCAAAAAGCAAATATTGATGACTTTTCCCGAAGAACAAGTTATGGGCTCACACAGTTTGTCAAATACTCTTTTCCGCGTACTGTCAAATCTGAACCGTGCGTCTAACACATTCGGCGCAAATAAAACCTCTTCCTTGCGGCTGTGTGCCTGTTGCATATATTCCATCAGCGCGTGGACTTCCACCAAAAGCGTTTTTCCGAACGCAAAAGAGGGGAAGTCTTTCTGTGCAAAAGTACGCCGTGCGGATTGCTCCGAGCACTTTACCAATTCCATATAATCCTTTACCGTTAAAAAACAGGTATAGACAGTATGTCCGTACTCCGTTACGAACGGGTTGCAAAGCGGCTGACCGTCGCAAACAATTTCAGGCTCGCCGTTCGCGTTCCTTTGCAAATAACTGAAATCAGGTGTAACTCTTTTCGGCATTTTTCATGCCTCCTTTCATTTTTTTAATCTGTCGGTGTTGGTTACATACATATATAGGCAAATTCTTTTGTTTTTTGCCCTTTTTCTGCAAAAATCGGCAATAAAAACTACGCTGGAAAAATTGGATTTTCTTCTGTGTTCCACAAAGGAAAGTCATTGAAACGCGCCTTTCTCTCTTGCGGCATATACCTGTCTCGTATATATATGATATACGGGATTTGGTCGTCTGCAAGAAAGATTTTGGTATTCATAAAGTTTTTACCGCGGCTGTTTTCCGATACGAGCAGTGCATAAGCCGTCTCGTATTGGTGAAACGAGCCTTCGGGCAAAACACAACACCCGCAATGCGTTTGATTTAATCGAAACGAAAGCGTCCCGTCATCGTCTAACAGTTGCACAATTCTGTCAAGCAGGCGGGAATAGTCCCCGTCGTTTACTAAAAAGTGTAAATTCAGCGGTGAAAATCCAAATGTATTTTCCACGATGGCGCCCCGCGTGCGAATATAGCCGTTGAATTCGTATTGATGCTGTCTCTGCTGTTTTGTCTGCCAAGACTTTCTGACGATTTCGGCAATTAACCCGTAACTGTCCGCGACGAAAACGGCTTTGCATTGCATTTCGGGCACTGCAAACCCTTTTGCACGGCGGAAATCTGCATACCGTTTTTGCATATACCACATCATATTTTTTTCTGTGGTTTCGTTAAAAACCTTGTTTTTATCGTACAGAAAGAAAAAGCAATACATTGTCCATCTGTTTTCCTGACTTTTTGTAATCAGTACAAAGGACATTGTACTTCCCTGCACCTGTTGTAAAGCCAACGGTTCATGAGAAGCCAGCTTTTCTTTTCCGTCCGGCGCAAAATACATGGCATATACATCGTTAACCGGGGTTTTGTCTTTCAGCCGTTTGCGAAATTGGTAGAAAATAAGTCTCTCGTAATTTACTCTGTTGACGCGGTCCAGCGTGCTCGCACTTCTCACAGGTTTGCAAAAAGCATCCGGGGGAAAATAGCGCTGACAAATATGATACCCGTTTTGCGTCAATGCAAAAGAGTTTATTCCTTGCTTTTGAATTTTTTCCACATATCCGGCTCGAACCAATTTTTGCATGGCATCCTTTGTGCATTCAAAGGATTCTGCACCGAAAATATGCTTTAATTGCGCATATCCCATTTGATTGTAAAAATACAAATAGCGTAAAATGTAATACGCGCGAGAATTTTTAATAATATTCATCTGTTTCACGCTCCATTAAATAAAAAATCGTCTGTCTTGAAAAACGAAACGGAACCATGAAAATTTCGGAATATTCCGCACCGTTTATAGAATGTTCACTGATACATACCGTTGTCACCAAAGACGAGTTATCCGATTCAAGATAATACCGCTGGAGGACATCGGTAGTCAGTTTGATGGAAAGATTGTCATTGTCGATATAGCGAGTCGCGGCACGCGCGTAATGACAAACGAAAAATATTGTGCATTCCCGATAATGCGCCGGCAAATCATATTTTTCAGCAGCCGCACGCAAGCTTTCAAGATATTCCGTCGCATTCTTCGCTTTCCGGTTTGCCGGAATAAGGGAAGTTTGCATATACAGCATATCGTATTGTGAGATGTATTTGATTTGATGTACCATAGAGATCACCTCCTTTACTTTAAAATGTATCATACACAACAAAGCCAATAAAAAAAGAGCCATACTTTCCCAAATCGGAAAAGATATGACTCTATGCGCTTTTGCTATTTTTAGGTATAAAAATAGCCCGTGCCAAACTTTAAGCACAAGCTTGTTATCAGTATTTGTTGTATATTTTTTATGTTTTTTATATTCATAATATAGCACAAATGTTCGTGCCTGTCAATACATTTTTTGAAGTTTTATTAAATTTTCTTTTTGCAATGCACATCTGCTTATAAAAATCAGCACTCGACATCTGCGGCGTAAGGAATTATCAATTTTCATCCTCTACGCCGCTACATTGTCATTACAGCAACTTTCAATACTTTTTGACATAGAGCGTTTACTCCTCTGTCAAATCCGCAAACGGTGTTTCGGTACTCACAAAAGTATCGTATGTAAAGTTTGCGCCCAGGCGAAACCCCGTAATAAAACTGTCAAGATTGGACTCGCAGTTAACTACGCCCCACGCATTGACATAGGCAAGAAACTTTTTCTTGCACTCGTCTGCGAGCGTTTCGGTCAAAAAGGTTTCGTTTGCCATCAAAATTTCCATCTGCTTTGAAACGGTCTTGTTCTGTTTTGTACTGCGGGCTTGTGGGTCAATGTTTCCGTAATAGAGTTCTTCAATAAAATTTGACATTGTCCGGTTACCTCCTTTCTATGTGTGTTTTTCACTGTCAAGTATATATGCAAAAAATCGAAAGACATTTGCCCACGCGCGCAAAATATTTTATGCGTTTGTCTTTTGCGATAAAAAAGCCGATACTCGGTGTCTTTTCACCGAATATCGGCTTATGCTTTAAACAAACTTTCCGCCAAAAGCAGAAAAAATCATGTTAATCTTTGGGCATTACAGCAATGTTTGATAGTATTTTTTCATACTTTCTTTCGTGATGATGCCGCTGAAATGCCTGTCATGCTCCAACCGCTCGCGTGCCTCTCTCCAAGGCTTATCAAACCGAATGAGGTAGCCGAGCTTTTTTGCAGCGTATGCATAGTAATAATCGAGCACGGAATAATCGTGTCTTTTTGGTCGTCGGTAATGTCGATAGCCATTAAACAAGCCCTAAACAGCGATGTTTAGGGCTTTTCCCGTCCGATTTTTCTGCCAAATTTTCACTTGGCGCACTGTTCCTACACCCTCGTTCTCCTGTGTAGCCGTCAAAATAGGCGTCATAGTAGTGTAAGAATTGATTTCAAAAGCTCTCATTTTAAGCCGTTTTTGAAGGCTTGTATCTCTATGATATTTTCAAGTTAAATCTTTAAGGAAATTGGATAAGTGAGTAAAAATATTAGGCGACCACCTGTAAAAAAGCTTTACAAAAACAATAGAAAAGAATAAATTAACAGTTAGCAACTTGTAATGCTACCGCTTTTCAATCATAAGTGTCAATAAGTGGTCGTGTAATGATAAATTAACAAAACATATGCATCATTATTTTTTCCTTTGATTCTTTCTGTATTGTGTAGGAGTAGTGTTATAGACTTTTTTGAAAACCTTTACAAAATAGTTATTATCATCATAGCCTACATAGCTTCCTATTTCTTGTACCGGAAAATTTGTTTGAGACAGAAATTCTGCGGCTTTTTTGCATCTTTGAGTTGTGATATATTCATTTACAGTTAAACCGGTTTCATTTTTAAATAACTTGCAAAAATTTGAAACAGACATATCTACCTGCTTTGCAAGATTAATTATTTTTAACTCGTCACTTAAATGAGAAATAATGTATTCAAGCGTTCTCACAACAGGCAAAGAATAATTTGAATATTTTAACTGATGTTCACGAACAGCCTTTGTTAATTCAAGTATCATTTTCTTTGAGTACTCTTCTTGCCTGGCTATCGTTACAGCTGAATCTGCCAACTGTGCATAACGCTGAGTAATTTCATCAATAGTTACAACAGAAAGTCCGCTGCTCTCTGCTGCTTTTCTTGCAAGAGTACGAAGTATGGCAAAACTAACAGCCGGATTTATATATGATGTATTTGATTTCAAAAAGCCTGAATTTTGTGCATTATCAAGCATTATTTGCTGCATAGCAATAACATTTTCAACATCTCCCATTCTAATCAAATGTTCAAATGCTCTTTCACTGTCATATCTTCTGTAAATACTGCTGTAATTTTTGTCGTCATAGTTGATATTTTTAATATTGTTGTCGTTAATAAAAAAGTCGCTTTCAAGTCTTTTATATAAAAATTCAGCAGTTGAAGGGTTAAAAGCGTAAATACACGAATTAATTATGCTATATAACTGATTGTGGTAAATCAAAGACAGTGAGTTGCGATACAATTTTAGTGACAATGAATATGCAGAAGGAAGATGATACTCTATCAACAAATTATCAATATCTTGTTGTGAATATTCTTCCCTTACATAAGGTCCCACTAAATATATTTCATTCTCGAAGTTAAATATAGATATATAGACATTAATGTCATCTGCGATTTCGTAGATGACATTTTTTTCTACATCAGAAATAATATTAAGAAGAATTGTTTTAGTAAACATAGGCTGCAAGTTTTCATCAAAACAATACTCATTTTCAAATTGTTCTAACTTTTCGTCTTTATTATCGAGTTTAAATACAGGAGTTTTCAAAAGTACGTGTAGCAACCTTTCAAACAAGCTTGAGTCCATAATAACACCTCGAAAGTACATAAATATGATAATATTTTGCTATACTTAACAATATTTTTCTATTCGTTTCTTTTTTTTAATGATACACTAAAGACAACCAAAAAGCAAGTTTTCATTAAAAAATTGAAAAGGAGTAAAAATTATGAAAGATAAAAACGCAAAGCCGTCACCTGTTTACAGCAGGGCGAAAACTTGGCAAATCGCATTAACAACAATGACCGGTATAGGTCAAATGGTGTTTTATGTACTAATGACATCGGCTACATACATTGGTAATGAAAATTTCGGTATACTTGTTGCCGTTACAGGAATAATCATTACATTTTCGAGATTATTCGATGGTATCACAGACCCTATAATTGCACTGGTAATGGAAAGATTTAAGAGCAAACACGGCAAAATAAGGTTTTTCACAATGATCGGATGGGCAACTATGTCAGTTGCTACTACACTTATGTGCAATATCGGACCAAAGCTTCATCTTGAAGGTGCATTAGGAATAGTATTTTTTGTCCTTTGCTATGTGATTTATATTATTGGTTATACATTTTGCAGTATCTCAGGACAAATCAATGCAAATGTTTTAACTAACGATCCTAAACAGAGACCTACCATTTCGGTTTGGAATACGGCATATGCCTATTTAGCTCCAATGATTATGTCTGTTGTTTCAATGTCTGTTATTCTTCCAAAATTCAACAACATTCAGTCTACTCAATATTTTGAAACTCTCAACATTGTAGTTGTTGCAGTTTCGTTTGTATTTTATCTGCTGTCTTGTATAGGTGTTTCAAAATTTGACAAGCCTGAAAACTTTGAAAACATTAAAATAGGAAAAGAAAAAGAAGAAAAACCGTCTTTCAAAGATATGGTTAATCTCATTAAGAGTAATAAGGAATTACAACGCTATATTATTGCAGCCGGCAGTGACAAACTTGCGCAAACTATCGGTTCGGCATCTGTTGTATCAACAATGCTTTTCGGTATAATCGTAGGTTCTATGTCACTTTCGTCAATTCTTTCTGCCATTGCTATGCTCCCGTCGATAATATTTGCAGTTATTGGTTCAAAAATTGCAGGTAAAAAAGGCAGCTTAAAGGTTATGGTTGACTGGTCAAAAATTTGTATTGTTGTTAACATAATTTACGCAGCATTTATTTTGTTTGCACCTGCCTCTATGATAGGCGATTTGATGAATAAGAAGGCATCATCAGTAGCTTTGGGTGTAATAATCGCAATTGTATTTTTACTTTTAAATTTTGCGGTAAACGCAACTAAAATGGTTGTAAGTGTGGCAACAAATTCACTTCGTATGGATATAGTTGACTATGAGTTTGACCGTACAGGCAAATATATGCCCGCTGCTGTATCAGCAACATATAGCTTTGTAGATAAGGCAATATCTTCTTTCGGTGCGTTCATTGCCACTGCAATGATCGGCTTGATTGGTTATACAACAACTGTACCTCAGCAAGGCGATCCTCTTACTGTAGGTGTGAAAGTTATTACTGTTGTACTTCTTATGGGCTTTCCGATAATCGGCTGGATTTGCACAATTTTAGCTATGAAAAAGAGCAATCTTACCTTTGAAAAAATGGAAGAAGTTCAGAAAAACATAGCATACAAAAAATCTAAATTATCACAGGAAAACAAAAGCGAAATAGTTGAAGAAACGATAACAGAATTTACTGAAGAGTAATTTTATTGAATTTTATAAACATAGATAATTTTCATAAAGAAATTATCTGTCATCACATTACTATCAGGAGCATATATGAGAAAAGCAATAAATTTTAATGAAAATTGGATTTTTAAGAAAGAAGAAAAAACAGAAAAAGTAAATATTCCCCATACTTGGAATGCTGTTGACGGTCAGACAGGACCTGAAGAATATTACAGAGGCATATGCACATATGAAAAAACTTTTTGCAAGCCTCTGATAGAAAGCAATGAGCGTTGTTATATCGAATTTAACGGCGTAAATTCGTCCTGCACTGTTTTATTGAACGATGTAAAAATAGCAGAACATAACGGAGGATATTCTACTTTCAGGAGTGATATTACCGATTATCTTAAGGATGAAAATAGTTTAAAAGTATTTGTCGATAATTCACCTAATGATAAGGTATATCCTCAAAGAGCTGATTTTACATTTTATGGCGGTATTTACAGAGATGTAAATCTTATTATCGTAAATGAAAATCATTTCGACTTGGATTATTATGGCGGTAAAGGATTATATGTAACTCCAAGAATAGAAGGCAATAATGCCATTGTTGAGATAGAAGCATATTTTGCAGGTAACGCAGACGAAGTAGTTGTTTCTATTGATTCTGTCAGCAAAACTGTTCTGTATCCTACATATGAAAATAATAAAGGGAAAGTAAAAGGTTCGGTAGAAATAAAAAATGTTCACCTGTGGAATGGTTTGGCAGACCCTTATCTTTATAACATTACGGCAACCTTGATAAAAAACAAACAACCTGTTGACAGAATTTATGACAGATTCGGGGTGAGAGAATACTATATTGACAGTGAAAAAGGCTTTTTCTTAAACGGAAAAAGCTATCCTCTTCACGGTGTATCAAGGCATCAGGACAGAGCAGGTGTTGGCAACGCTTTAACAAAGGAAATGCATGAGAATGATATGGATATAATTCTCTCAATGGGAGCAAATTCCATAAGACTTGCACACTATCAGCATGACAATTATTTTTATGAATTATGTGATGAAAAAGGTGTAATTGTTTGGGCTGAAATACCATATATCACTATTCATATGCCTACTGCAAGAGAAAACACTATTTCTCAAATGAAGGAATTAATTACGCAAAACTATAATCATCCGTCTATTATTTGTTGGGCATTATCAAACGAGATAACACTACAGGGCGTAACAGATGACTTAATTGAAAATCACAAAATACTTAATGATTTGGTTCACGAAATGGACAAAAGCAGATTATCTGCTATGGCAAATCTGTTTATGCTTGAAACTGATTCTCCTCTCATAACCCTGCCTGATTTAAGAGGCTATAATTTATATTACGGCTGGTATGTGGGAGATATGGAAGATAATGACAAGTGGTTTGATGATTTTCACAAAGAACATCCCAATGTTGCCATTGGTTTAACCGAATACGGAGCAGATTCTGTTATTAATTTACAATCTCCAAAGCCCGAAAAGGGCGATTTTACTGAAAGCTATCAAGCCATTTACCATGAACATATGCTTGAAATGTTTTCGACTCGCCCATATATATGGGGAACCTATTGTTGGAATATGTTTGAATTTGCGGCAGCGGGAAGAAATGAAGCCGGAGATCCCGGAAAAAACCATAAAGGGCTTGTTACATTTGACCGCAAAGAAAAAAAGGATGCGTTTTATATTTACAAGGCTTGGTGGTCAGATGAACCGTTTGTGCATATTTGCTCAAAGCGTTATCATGACAGAATTGAGCCAATTACAGAAGTAAAAGTATATTCGAACCAAAATGATGTTACTCTGTTCGTTGACGGAGAAGAATTTGAAACAAAGCACGGCAAACATATTTTCAAATTTAATGTGCCTATCAACGGTATTCACAAAATCATTGCCAAATCTAACGGTTTAGTTGATAATGCTGAAATACAAAAGGTAACTGCTCCGAATCCAAAATATTTTGCTTCACCGGAAAAGGTTAAAAACTGGTTTGACAAGCCCGAAGAATCCGAGCAGGCAGACAGCAACTATCTTTCTCTTTCAAGTACAATGGCTGAAATTCAAAGTACGGATGAAGGTAAAGCTCTGCTTGATGCAATGATGCAGAATTTAGGAAATAAAATGGCAGGCGGAATGGGAAAAGGAGTTAAAATTCCTAAAGCTATGATGGCTGTCGTTGCCCGTCAACCTCTTAGTAAGCTTTTAACCCAAGCAGGTATAGAATTAAGCAGCAACGAGGCAAAGCAAATAGCTCAGGCACTTTCAAAAATAAAGAAGGCATAGGAGAATTATTTATGAAAAAGTTTAGTAAAGATTTTTTACTTGGTGCCGCAACATCAGCACATCAAGTTGAGGGAAATAATATATATTCTGATTATTGGGCAATGGAGCAAATGAAAAATTCCCAATTTGTTGAACCCAGCGGTAAGGCAGTAGATCATTATAACAAATACGAGGAAGACATAAAAATGCTTTCTGATGCAGGTCTAAATGCATATCGTTTTTCCATTGAATGGGCTAGAATAGAACCGCAAAAAGGGATATTTGACGAAAAAGAAATACAGCACTACAAAGATGTAATTGATTGCTGTAAAAAATACAATGTTGAACCCATTATAACATTACATCATTTTACTTCGCCGAAATGGTTAATAGAAATGGGCGGATGGGAAAACGAAGAAGTTGTAGAACTATTTGCAAATTATACAAAATATGTCGTTGAAAATATTAAGGACGATGTAAATTATATTTGCACCATAAATGAAGCAAATATGCGACTTCAGGTTAAATCGCTTATGGAACGCTTTATGAAGCAAATGATGGCGAAAACAGGCGGTAATACACCAAAAATTTCAAATGTTGAGCAAAATGACAATTCTAATGATATGGAAGGTCAGCTTCAAGTAGGATTAAATCTTTCAAATCCGATGGAAAAAATGAAATTAACAGCCATTGAAAATATGCAGGTTTTCGGGGATATGAACCCACATACTTTTGTTTCAGCAGCGGGTGAAACCGGAGACGAAATAGTTATAAATGCCCATAAAGCAGCAAAAAATGTAATTAAATCAATCAATCCGAAAATAAATGTAGGAATAACTTTATCACTTCATGATATTCAATGTGTAGAAGGCGGAGAAGAAAAGGCAAAGAAAAATTGGGACGAAGAGTTCGGACATTATGTTGAATACATAAAAGATGATGATTTCTTTGGACTTCAAAACTACACAAGGACTGTTTATGACAAAGACGGTATAGTGCCGGTCGAAAACGGAGTTCCAATGACTCAAATGGATTACGAAATATATCCCGAAGCTTTGGAACACGTTATTCGCAGAGTTAATAAAGAAATGCCAAATATGCCGATAATTGTAACTGAAAACGGAATTGCTGTTGATGATGACAATATAAGATGTAATTTTATTGATAAAGCAATAAATGGTATTCAGTCTTGTCAGCAGGACGGAATAAATATTTTAGGCTACTGTTATTGGTCACTTCTTGATAATTTTGAATGGCAAAAAGGTTTTGCTCTTACATTCGGACTTTGCGAGGTTAACCGCTCAACATATGAAAGAACACCTAAAAACAGTCTAACTCATCTCGGAAAATATGCAGGCTAAAAAAAGAAGGATTTAAATGATAAAAAAAGCAGTTCAGCAAATTATGATAGGCTCGGTGTGCAAAACCGAGGAAAATACTTTAAAGGTGTTAAACTCTATTAAGTCGGCAGGCTATGACTCTATTGAATTAAATGGATTTATGATAAAGCCCACGCCGTTTATAGTAAGAGTGCTTACAAAAGCCGCCGGTATGCCTACAGGTTCAGCAGGAAAATTTGATTGGAAATCCCTTGTTAAAGAATCGGGACTTGAAGTTTGCAGTATTCACGAAGATTTAGGCAGCATTGAAAATGATATTGATTCAGTTATAAATGAGGCACATTCATTTAACACTAAAAATATTGTTGTTACCGGAATGTATCGCTTTGCTTATAATGATAAAAATGAAGTTAAGAAACTGGTGCAGCGTCTTAATAAAGCAGGCGAAGAGTTAAAAAAGAATGACATAAACTTGCTCTATCATAACCACAATGTTGAATTTGTTCATTTTGACAATCAGCAAAGTGAATATCTTCAAAACTGCCCTTATTCATTACTGATAAACGAAACAAACGAAGAATATGTGAACTTTGAGTTTGACTCATATTGGGCTTGCGACGCAGGTGTTAATCCACTTGATATAATAGATATACTTTCAAGCAGAATGAGATGCTATCATATTACTGACAGGGGCTCAAGACTTTCTTCTGCATCAATAACTCCAATAATTAAAAATGACAGCATGGAGCTTGGCTGCGGTAATATGAATATAGCTTCACTGATTGAGAAAGCAAAGTCCTGCAATACCGAAGCAATTATACTTGAAAGTCACAAGAATTGGATAGATAAAAATCCCGTTAAATCACTTGAATTATCAGCAAAATATCTAAATTCAAAGATATAATAGGAGACATATTTTGAAAGCGATTAATATTAAAGTTGAACATTTGAAAAGTCCTATCGGCATCGACATAAAAAAGCCTTACATAAGTTGGAACTGCGATGATGGAATTCAGCAAACTGCATATATTATAAATGCTTATAACTATTGTAATGACAAAAAAGGCGACTTATTTTATTCGACAAATAAATGCCATACATCGGATATGTTTGCATATTTCCAAGGCCCTTTGCATAGCAGGCAAAGAGTCCTTATTGAAATCACCCTTTTTGACGAAAACGATGTACAGGGTGAAACACAGTCAACTGTTTTTGAAACTGCATTTTTAGATAAAAATCAGTGGGTTGCAAAATGGATTAATCCTGAAATCGAAAATTTGACAAAGGTTAACTCCCGTCCCGCGTCTTATTTGAAAAAAACATTTAATGTGGAAAAAACAGGCACATCAAGATTATACATAACCGCTCACGGATTATATACAGCGTTTATCAATAACCAAAGAGTAGGCGATTATGTTTTAACGCCCGGGACTTCAGAATATTCTGTAAATTTGGAATATCAGACTTATGATGTTACTGAATTGATTAACGAAGGCAAAAACGAGATAGTAGTTGTTTTGGGCGATGGCTGGTACAGGGGCAAAAGCGGAATGAATAATCCAAACGGTAATTTATTTGGTGATGATATTTCTCTTTTAGCACAGCTGGAAATTAATGGAGCCTCCGTTTTAATTACAGATGAAAGCTGGCAGGCTTCTCAATATGGGCCTATATTGAAAAACGGTCTTGATTTTGGTGAAGTGGTTGATTCTACTATCGGCGACGGCTTTTTTGCGATAGAAAAATTTCATCAAGTAAAGATAGAAAACTTTGGTTATCAGAATCTAAAGTGCAGTAACAATGTCCACATAAAGGAAAAAGAAAAGTTTGAAGGGACAGTTATTAAAACGCCTAACGGCGATACCGTAATTGATTTTGGGCAAAATATTGCCGGCTATGTAAGCTTTTCAGTCAAAGCTAAACAAGGTCAAAAAATCAAACTTGTTCACGGTGAAGGATTAGATGAAAACGGAAACTTTACCATTGATAATTTTCAGCACGAAGCTCCAACGCCTGAAAATATGATTTATCAGCAAGTTGAATATATATGTAAGGAAGGGCAAAACGAATACAAACCGCAATTTTGCATTTTCGGATTTCAATATGTTAAAGTTGAAACAGATATTAATATAGATGACATTAAATTCACCGCGCAAGCAGTATATTCCGATATGGATGAAACCGGTTCGTTTGTTTGCGGCAACGAAGATGTAAATAAACTTGTAAAAAATTCTCTTTGGAGTATGAAAGGAAATTTTGCCGATATACCTACTGATTGCCCAACACGGGAAAGACAGGGATGGACAGGTGATGCAGCTGCTTTTGTTAATACCGGTATGTATCTAATGGACTGCTATCCGGTATTTAGAAAGTGGTTAAACGAAGTTAGAGCAAATCAGCTTGAAGACGGTAAAATACCCGGTGTTGCACCTAATAGTGAGCCGGATGGATTTTTTAAAAAATTATCTAACGGCTCTGCAGGTTGGGCAGATGCAATCACTATAGTACCTAATGCTTTATGCAGGGTGTATAACTGTACTGATATAGTTAAAGAAAACTATGGTGCAATGAAGAAATGGGTGGATTTCTGTGAAAAAAGAGCCCACAAAAGTCGTATTAAATCTAAATTTAAAATTGATAAAAACAAAAAATATATTGTTGATACAGGATTTCATTGGGGAGAATGGCTGGAGCCGGATGTTAATTCAAAGGATGCACTTAAGCAAACTCTTATGAAAGGCTCACCTGAAGTTCCCACTGCATATTTTGCCTATTCAGCATATCTTTTAAGTGTGGCTGCAAAAAAAACGGGAAAAGACTCCGAAAGCAAATATTATTTGAATTTATCTGAAAAAATTAAAGAGGCTTATCGTGCGTATTTTGTTAAGAACGGAAAAATAAATTCTGATCGCCAAGCAAGCTATGTTAGACCTGTTGCTTTAGATATTTTGAATCAATCAGAAAAGCAAACTGCATCAGATAATTTAAATGAGCTTGTGAAAAATAATAATTATCATTTGAACACAGGCTTTTTGTCTACACCGTTTTTATGCAGTGTTCTGTCTTCATACGGTCATACGGATACTGCCTACAAACTTCTATTGCAGGATACAGCTCCTTCATGGCTTTATGAAGTAAAAAAAGGTGCAACTACAATTTGGGAAACCTGGAACGGAATTGATGAGAATCATAAGGTTAGCGCATCACTAAACCATTATTCTTACGGCGCAATTGCCGGGTGGCTTTTTGGAGATGTTGCCGGAATAAAGCTTAATTACGGCAAGATTACAATTGCTCCCCATCCGGACAAGTCTATCGGATTTGCGAGTGCCACATATAACTCGCCTTTAGGAAAGATTTCATCAAAATGGGAATACAAAAACAACGGTATTATTTACTCAATTGAAATACCTGCAAATTGCACAGCAGAAATTATTTTGCCGAATGGTGAAAAACATAATGTTACTGCAGGAAAATACACTTTCTCTTAAGGATTAACACAATGACATATCATTTAGCAATAGACATAGGAGCCTCAAGCGGACGGCATATTCTCGGATATATAGACAACGGCAGATTAAAACTTGAGGAAATACACCGATTTGAAAACTACATAACAAATCAAAACGGCACACTTGTGTGGGATATAGAGCATCTTGTCAGCGAGGTAAAAAAAGGTATTGCAAAATGCAAAGAAATTGGCAAAATACCTTGTACAGTTGCTATTGATACTTGGGGCGTTGACTATGTTTTGCTTGATGAAAGCAAGCAGGAAATTCTGCCTGCCGTATCTTATCGTGACAGCAGAACAAATAGAGTTATTAACAAAGTTGAAAGTATCATATCTGCAGAAGAATTGTATCTGAAAACAGGGATTCAAAAGCAGAATTTTAATACAATCTATCAGCTTTATGTCGATTATTTATCAGGAAAACTTGATAATGCAAAGTATTTTCTTATGATACCTGCTTACTTATCCTATAAGTTGACAGGCGTTATTAAAAATGAATATACAAATGCCACAACAACAGGTATGGTAAATGCAGACACAAAGCAATGGGATGATGAGATTATTGAAAAATTATCCCTGCCAAAGCATTTATTTGGTACGCTTGATACTCCTTGTACCGTAATCGGTAATTTCACAAAGGAAATGCAGGACTATGCAGGCTTTGACAGCACTGTTATTTTTGCACCGAGCCACGATACGGCAAGTGCCGTCTGTGCTTGTCCGATAGATGATAACAGCGTATATATTTCTTCAGGCACATGGTCGCTTATCGGTGTTGAAAGCTTGAATCCCATTGTAAATGAAAAATCAATGGCGGCGAATTTTGCTAACGAAGGCGGTATTGATTATCGTTTTAGATTTCTTAAGAATTATATGGGAATGTGGCTTTTTCAGAATGTTAAGAAAAATCTTAATAACGAATTTAGTTATGATGATATGATGCGCCTTGCAATGCAAAGTAAGCGGTTTGAAATGATTGATACCAACGCACCTGATTTTCTTGCACCTGAAAATATGATAAATGCTATTCGCAGTTATCTGAAAAATGAAAGTATACCAATAGAGGTTGTTATCAATTCCGTTTATCATTCACTTGCACAATCATACAAAAATGCCATTGATGAAATTGAAAAGTTAGCCGGCAAGACAATAGATAATGTATTCATTGTCGGCGGCGGAAGTAAAGATACATATCTTAATAAACTGACTGCACAGTACACAGGTAAAAAAGTAGTAACAGGACTCAGCGAAGCAACTGCAACAGGCAATCTACTTTCACAGATTATGTATGATAAGAAAATATCCCTTGCACAGGCAAGAGATATAGTTAAAAATTCATTTGATATTAAGGAGATTAATTGATGTCACGATACGATGAGGCAAAACAGATTTACGCGAAGTACGGTGTTGATACAGATAAGGCTATCGAAAAATTAAAAAATATTTCTGTATCACTTCACTGCTGGCAGGGTGATGATGTAAGAGGCTTTGATACAGACCCGAATAAACCGTTAACAGGCGGTATTCAGACAACAGGTAATTATCCAGGCAGAGCATCTACACCCGAAGAGCTTATGGAGGATATTGATGAAGTTCTTAAACTTATTCCCGGTAAGATTAAGTTAAATCTTCACGCAAGCTATGCAATTTTTGATGACGAAAATCCTTGGGTTGACCGAGATAAAATTGAGCCTAAGCATTTTAAAAAATGGGTGGATTTCTGCAAGGAAAGAGGACTTGGTTGTGACTTTAACCCAACATTCTTTTCACACCCAAAATGTGATCCGTTAACCCTTTCTTCACCAAATGAAGAAACAAGAAAATTCTGGATTGAACACGGTAAGGCTTGTATCAGAATTTCAAATTATCTTGCTAAGGAG
>OBLI01001832.1_pt1 | contig 19540 bp, 13 predicted proteins | sample 1519701 | NCBI WGS metagenome assembly OBLI01 (sample SAMEA3663005, study PRJEB22513) | pig gut metagenome | biome: pig gut; feature: pig-associated habitat; material: faeces | place: France | collected 2012
ACGACAAGCCCATTGGCAGAATTAAGTATGCACTAAATTAATTCCGCCAACAGGTAACTTTGCGGTGTAACACCTCACTTTCACTCAATAAAGCACAAAATTCGAGACAACTCGCAATCACCCTAACCATATAATATATTAACCACAGAAATCTAACTGATTATGACAATATACAACCTTTTCCAGACAGGGGCAAGCTGCATCTTATACGGTCTTCTTGTCACAGCCACACTTATGGCTATTATGTATTTCTTTCTGAAAGAATACAATAAAAACATTGTACGCACTATTCCTTTCTTCATTACTGGTGTGGTGCTCGCTGTATTACTCACTATTCAGTCGTCGTTACTGATAGGTGCCGTCAAGGCAAAAGGTATGATAGACTCTGCCGAGATATACATCACGCAACTTACCGAAAACGAATATGGAACAATCTCCACAAACGAATCGCAATGGGTTCTCGACAAAGTTGGAGAAGAGTTTCCTATAATCAGAACATATTGTGGTATTTGCGACTTTGGTGGCAACGACTATAGTCAATTGCCTGAACGTATGGCCGAAACTATGCGTAGCTACCTCAGTTCTTTTATATGGCACCGTGTATGGTGGATGCTTGGAATGATAGTAGTAGCATTATTCGTGGTGCTCATTGTTCCGGGTACTGGCAAGGGAAGTGGAAAGAGCTTGTCGTCTAATACAGACGATTGCTTCGGCTCATCTGGCAGCGGTGGTACTGACTGGGGCTTTTAAAGCCCCTACAACCTTGCTTCAACACTCTAATAACTCGGTATTAAATTCAACAACCGAGCTTTAGACATTCTGACATATATACGCGCTCTATACTGATTTCAGACAATTCTACAAAAACTGTTCAACACTTGCAACAAATAAACAGAACATAAAACCGAAAAAAACATGGAAAATCATTTGCTTATCGGACTAGGAGGTACAGGCGGACGTGTTCTTGCTGCTTTCCGAAAACTAATGTACGAGAGATTCAATGGCGAAGTAAAGCCTAAGGACCTTTGGCTCGACTATTTGTATGTAGACTCAAGTGAGCAAGATCTCAAGATGAAGGATCCTGCACAGTGGAGTGTTATGGGCAACAACATAGCTCTCGATGCCGACAGCATCGTGAAGATACCGGCTGCTAACCTTGCCGACTATGTTAATAACCGTTCTCGTTTCCCTTATCTTGCTCCTTGGCTTGGCAATTCTGATGATTGGCGCAATATTATCAATGATCCTAAAATCAGTGAAGGTGCAGCTGGACAGAAGCGTCGTCTTGGACGTTTGCTCTTTGCCAACGGTGCTCCCGAGTTCAACCGTATGGTTGGCGTTAAGGCGCGTAATCTTAGCTATAATCCAGATGGACGTAAGATTACATATCATGTTATAGCTGGCTTGGCTGGTGGTACTGGCTCTGGTAGTGTTGTTGACGTTATTGCGCAGCTAAGACGCCAGTTCCCCGATTTGTCAAGCAACAAAATCATTCTTTATCTTCTCCTACCAGAAGAGCATCCTAATCCGTCATGGGCTTCTACCAATAATTATCAACCCAACGGATATGTTGCACTTACCGAGTTGTCGGCTATGGACCTTGGACTATTCAAACCTTGGAACCTTAGCGAGCGCGACTACGATGTGGAGCGTCTTGAGCTTGAGTTGCCATTCTATTCGGCTTACCTCATTACCGACACCAACCGCGAAAGCGTTAGATTTGATGTTGGTAAGGTTATCCCATCTACTATTGCCGAACTGATATATCAGAAGACGGTAGGCGTAGCTTTGAGCGACCGCCGTATCGGTGAGAACGGAACTGAGAGCGCAGCCCACTTCTTTAACGATGTGGAGAAGGGTGAGAATCCTAAGTATTCCGACTATGATACACCTCATTGCTTCAAGTACAACAGTTTCGGCATAAAGCGTCTTGCTATACCTGAGCAGGAGATTAAGGAGTACTTTGGCTATACATTTGCCAATCAGGCATTGCTCAAGATGCTCTACAATAATCTTTCTCGCGAGTCGGGTTATGTGTCAGAACCTACCGTCAACGACGATTATGCCTTTATCACAAAGCCTGAGCAGAAGCAGAAGTGGTGCATATCACGCGAGCATCTGTGCTTATCTAAGCCTATACTACCCGATCATAAAAAGGAGGGTTGGTTGCCTATCGCCGACGAGTATGCCGTTGTTGATACATTCGCACGCGAGGTTCTTGCCAACAACGAGATTGAGCATAAGGATAAGTTTGTTGCCATACGCAACAAGACCAAGCGTTTCTTCGATAAGGACTTCCGCCCAATAGCAGAGGTAGGACAGAATGGTGTTACTACTTTCTATGAAAAGAAGGCTCGATTTGGTCGCGAAGCTATTGTGCAGGCTATTAATGAAAACATCAACAAAGACTTGCTTCAGCTTTGGGAGAGCGGCGAACGTTCACTCGTACAGCTAAGTGGTATAGTACAGACATTGCTTGGTTACCTGGAAGAGGAGAAAGCCAACCTTGTTAAGCTTGCTGCTTCTGCCGATGACGAGATTAAGCGTCGCAATGTTGCTATGGAACAGCTCAACAAGGATTGGTGCGACATAGGTCTTGGTGGTAAGCTTATTGCTGCCATGGGTGGCAACAACAAGAACGTTCTTTCGCAGAAGTTCACCGCTGCCGTTAAGGAGAAATACATCCTTATGACATGGAAGGAGAGCTATGGCTTTGCCAAACTGTTGATAGACGACCTTATCAATGCTCTTATGGTTACAAAGAGCGATATCGACAATACAATTGCACAGTTCAAGAATGCTTACGAGACTCTCTCTGGTGCCATTAACAGCCGTTGCATTGCAGAAACTGAGGAGAACCAAAGCCTCAAGGGTGTTGTCATCAAGAACTATGACCCGCAAAAGGTTCACACAATACAGCAGGGTTGTATAGCCAACGAGCATGACAACGACGAGCGTATCAAGATAACCACTGCCGGCATCATGGGCATTCTTAATCCTGATAAGCGCAACTTCCGCGAGGTATCCGAGAAACTTAAGACGGGCAACATAATCAGCATGCTTGAGAACGAGGGTCTGCGCGAGGCTTCCAACTTCTTCACTAACGAGGTTGGTCGCGACTACATACCAGGATATGAAAAGCTTATTGGTGTTAACATCATACAGAAACTGCACGATGAGTTTAGTGGCAACGACGAAGGTCTACGCGAGAAACTCGGTCGCCTTGTACGTCATGCCGCGATACTTAACAAGCACCGCGATGTAGAGGTTAACAACGGTCCTAAGGTTCGTTCTACTATGTTTGTCATCTTGCCTGACTATGATGTCGACAAGGCTTTCCTCCAGAAGGTTGAAGACATTATTAAGAGTCTCACTCCTGAAGGCAGCATAAAGGTGTCAAGGGGTGGAAACAGCAACGAGATTGTAGTTATCACTCTCGAGACAATGCTTACTCCACGCTATTTACAATCGGTATACACACTCAAGCAGAACTACGACAAGCTCATGGCTTCTAAACAAGGCAAGGTTGCTCGATTCGAAACTCAGCTTGAGGACTATAAGGGATTCCTCCCTGCCAATAAGCAAACATGCGAGAAACTGGGATACTTGCCTTCGCTTTATGTAGCAACTGACGCAGAGAAAGTTGAAATAAACCAAATGCTTGAGGCTTTGGAGCACCCAGCAGGTCAGCAAACTGCCACAACAACTCAGACTACACAGAATGTTGGTCCTACAACTGGTGGCGGATGCCCACCTCCTCCACCACCAACACAGCAATACTATGTATATGCCAACAACCAGCAGTCGGGTCCGTTTGATGTTGCTCAGCTTAAACAGCAAGTTGCTGCCGGCACTCTTAACAAGCAGACATACGTATGGAAGGATGGTATGGCAGGATGGGCTGCAGCTGGTACTGTGCCCGAGCTTGCTTGCATCTTCATGACAGGTACTCCTCCCCCACCGCCACCTCCAATGATGATGTAAACTCTCTGAAATAAAACATTATAGCAAAACATATAAAAAGCACTTAGAAATGGAAAGAAGAGCTATGTGTAAAAATGTTGGCGTGTGTTCACGCGCCAACAAAGTACAAATAATTACAGACGACGACCAGGAACTTAAGTGTCCTGAGTGTGGCGAAGAGATGGAATTGGTGCCAACAACACCGCCACCACCTCCTCCAGGAAATAAATGGAAGAAGATTGCCATTGCAGCTGTAGCTATTGCTGCTATTGGTGGCGGAGCCTACTTTGGGCTGTCTTCTGGTGGCGATAACTCTAAGAAGGCTGCTGTCAAGGATACTGTTGCCACTCAGCCTGTCGACACTATCAAGCCTGTTGCTAAAGATTCTGTTAAAGCAGAGCCTACAGTTAATGAGTCTAAACCTGAAGTTGACAAAACAAAACCAGAGCCTAAGCCAGAACCTAAGCCTGAGCCCAAAACTCCTAAGCCTAAGTCATGGTCAAGCTATGCTTCATTCGATGGTTCAACTATGACATTCAAGAAGGCTCACCGTATTCCAGGTACAAGCCGTGTAGCTCAGCCTGGCGACAAGGTGCAAGGCAAATGGGTTGACGGTGAGGTTAATCTCGTACGTTGGTATCATGCCGATGGTTCACCGAGCGAGACTCTTACACACGAGTAAGACTCCCATCTCCCAACAAAGAGTAATACTTAACTTTACAAACACTCCGTATGAATAGACACTTCAATATCTTCTATAGGTTGCTAACCGTTATGCTGCTCGTTACGAGCAGCATAACGGCGCATGCCGAAAACTATACAACTCGACGGCTGCAAACAATAGACCAGACGTTGAAGCTGACTAAAAAGAACTACCATATACACCGAAGATACAACAGCTACGGTGAAGTAGAACACATTGGACTGGCACTATTTCCTACCAGTCTGCCTTACGAGCTGCGCCCTTCGTGCGACTTTCTCGAACGCTACTTGCTTGAGGTTAACCTTACAAGCGGTACCGAGAACGCTCTTGTTCTTGCGCAAAAGCCTGTATATTATAATGTAGGCAGTCCACGCACTGCTCTCAATATAGACAGTCTGTGCGACTTCAACATCAACGAGATTGAATATCATAAAAGTCGTGTAACGTGGAACAAGAACGGCAAGAAACTGCTTGAGATTGTATACGATCTCGACTGGCGCATGATGAGCGGATGCGATACACGCGAACTTGAACAGAACCTTATACGCAATCTTAAGCGTCATAAGGCATCTACATTCAATCCTCTGCCCGAATCGGGAACCTACATCATTGGTCCGGCTTTCAACAACAACCTCTATCTTGAGAACAATAAAGACGGCAACACACGCCAATATGTGTTCAACAAGAAACAAATGCCACACTCTGTGGCAAATCTTATGCTTGCCGACGATATGCCCAACGAGGCCTACGCCGACATTACATTCAGTCTATACGACAACACTCCAACAAATATCACGCTTAAATGGCGCGACGTTCTCAACTACTTCCGCAATGTTGAGCACTGCACTCCTTTCTTTGCCATTAAGAAGAAGCAAGGCGACAATATAGAAGGACTGCTGTTGCTTGCCAACAAAAACGGCGGATACATGCATATGATTTCGGTTAGCATTACGCCCGACATCATAACCGACAAAGGCAAGGGCACCTTCAAAGCCCGACTTACTGCCTACATTCCTATGCACAATGTTAAACAAGAATATTTAAATCTCACCGAATATGAAACATTACGCTAAACTCGTCATAGCTTTGTTTGCTATACTTTGCCCTACTGCGGGCTTTGCCCAAAAGGATTATGCAGCCGAAAAGGCTCTTATTACAAAGGTTAAACGCTCACCTGGCACATACGTATATGCAGAGGCTACATGCCGTACAGAGGAAGAAGCCAAGAGCATAGCCGAGGATGTTTTCCTACAGAACATCAACGAGTATGTTGCCTCACAGAAGAAGCTACGTGGTGCAAACAATATTGTGGTTAACAACCAAAAGGGATTGCAGCAGACCGTAACTATGCCACGTGGCTCAAATATGCACCGCGTTTTTATGTATGTAAAGAAAAACGACATCATTCCTGCCGACAACTCGGTTGTTCTTTCTAAGGAGGAAGTGGCTAAGACCGAGACTCCGGCACCTAAGGCAAACGCTAAGACAGAGACCAAGGTTGCCGCACCAACAGCTGATGTTACAACTCCGAAGACCGATGTTGCCGAGGTAAAAGCTGAGTCTGCCCAACCTAAGACTGAGGTTGCTCAACCTAAGACCGAGGTTGCAGAAGCTAAAGCTGAACCAAAAGCTGAACCAAAAGCCGAAGTTAAAGCTGAAACCAAAGCCACTACAACTGAGGTTGCAGCCTCAACATTAGAAAAGATTATACCCGAGAAGCCGCAAGCCATACCCGAAGCAGCCAAGAAGATGACTACCTTCACTAATGTAAAGACTGCTGCTATATGGCTTAAGGACATGAAAGCCAACGGCACTGTAACCGAATATAATAAGTATAACGCTGTAGCTGACAAGGAGGCTTATTGGCTCGTTATATACGATTCGCATGGCGACATAGCTGCGGTGCTTACAGATGGCAAGCAGCGTAGAAATGCTGCCACACAGAAGCCCGACCACGAGCGCAACTATCCCAACTGCGCTGCTCTCTGTGTTAAGTTTGCCAACAAATAAATATAGTATACATAATAACAATAACAACGATATCGCGATATGAAACACTTCTTTATGACAATACTGCTTGCCTTGGCAGTGTTCTCCACACCGGCATCAGCCATAAATGTTAAGGTTAACGCCGACCCTGGCATCAACGACAAGGCTGTTATAAGCCGTATAGAGCATAATCTCTCTGCGCTGCTTACCGAGATTAACAGCGCCAAGGATGCCGACCGACCGCTTAGCTATGAAGGTCTGAACGTTAGTGCTGCGGCTAAGGAAACCCTCAACACCCTATGGGTTGTGGCACACTTCTATTGTTGCGACGACGAGGTTACCGACCGCCTATGGAACTTCCGCAAGAGTTATATGGTGCGCAGCATTCCTCTTATCATTGCTACTGACGGTGCCTATGGCGATGGCACATATCAGGAGGCTGTTGTAGAGTTTGACAAGACGGGCAATATATCCGACTTCCGTTTCTCTTTTGGCTCGCAACTTGGCGAAACTCTTGAAAAATGTTCTAAGGGCGACCCAGTAGACACCGAGCGCAAACTTGAGATATTGTCTTGGTGCGACCGCTTGCGCACAGCTTACAACGAGCACAACTTGCCGTTTATGCAGAAAATATTCTCCGACAAGGCTCTTATCATTACCGGACGCGTGGTAGAGGAAACCAACAGAGAGTTTGGTACAAGCACTCAGAAGATTGTATACAGCAAGCAGAACAAGCGCCAGTATATGCGCAACCTTGCCAATTGCTTTAAGAACAACAAATGGATTGACGTACAGTTCGACGAGGTTGGCATCGACGGTATGGACGGTGGATGCGGCACTGTTACACGTTCGGATGTGAACAAGAACTTCTATGGCGTGCGCTTGCATCAGAAGTGGCGTTCAAGCAACTATAGCGACGATGGCTATATCTTCTTGTTGTGGAACTTCACCGACAACGACAAACCGCAGATTGAGGTTCGCACATGGCAACCAGATATGCTTAATGGCAAGAAGCTCGATACCGATGAGGTATTCTCGTTGGGCGACTTCAACAACGACATTATGCAGGTGAAATAACCCTGCATTACATCACACACTGGATATAGCACAACTTAACAGTAGATAATGAACAGACATCTTTTTGTATCAATCGTTACACTCCTATCTGCATCTGCCCTTCAGGCTCAAACCATAGAATGTAAGAAACAAGGGGCGGCAAGTGCTGCCGACGTTCAATCTGGTACGGCTGCCGTGCGCTTTGTGTCTACACAGGGCGATTGGGTTATTACTCCCGAGACCAACGATAAGGCTCAGCCCGTTACACGCAAGGGCAACAAGTACATTTACGATTTCAGCACACAGCTTACAGCCAATCGTGAGAGCTCTTTCCAAATGGGACGCAAGGGCAGCGCTATTACCGAACGATGCGTTGCCAAAGGCTTGCGCTCGGGATTTCGCACAACATTCGAGCTTGAGGAGATTGCCGACACATTGCGCCGTATTGAGGTGCAACACGACGATAGCCCCGGTGGCTACTTTGTTGAAGGCAAGGCTTACGTAGAATTCTCTACTTCTATTAAAGACCTTAATATCGAGTCGGCTTGGCCTAAGACCGAGAAGGCTTCGGCTACGGGTGCGCGTATTGTGTCGTTTGTTATCGATGTGGCACAGCTTGACAAGATGTCTGCCGACCTTGCCAATGCACAAAAGGAGCTCGAGGCCTTGGGCGACGACTATCTCAACCCTAAGATGGACGAGCTCGACAATAAGATACAGAGTATTCAGGAACAGCTCGACCGCTATGCCGTTATTCATCTTGGAGGCAATGGCATTAAGGGTGTAGACATTCAGCTTGCCGGCATCAAGGCTAAGGAGAAGCGCCGCTATCCAGTTATTGCTCTTACCGATAGCTACGACGGTCTGATACAGCAGGCTAAGGATATGTGGGACCAGCGCTCACAGCATACCGATCCTGCCTTCTATGCCAAGATATGCGAAATATACGAAAAGGCGATAAGTCATAAGGATGCGCCCAAGGACAAGCTTGATGATTTGAAGTTTGAGCTTGACATGGTTAAGTCGATACGCAAGGACTTGTTCATGGCCGAGCGATTCAGTCAGGAAATTGAGCGTGCCAAGGCTCAGTATGGCAAAGACTCCGAACAAGTGTACAAGTTTCTTGGTGGCCGATACCGTGCATTAAGTATGGTTAACGACCGATTCCCCGAAGTAGAGGGTGTAGACAAGATGCGTGCCGAGGTGCTTGAGCAGATGAAGAGCCATCCTCTCGGAAGCAATGCCGAGCAGGTAACAATAACAAGACATCGCCAGCACATAACCGGACGTGCCGTAAAGGGCGAAAACTTCATTCGCGACCTACATGGAATTGGCATCTTTGCAGTAGACAGTCCCAAGGAGGTTAAAAGCTCCACCAAGCGCATGCGTCTTGGAGCGGTAAAAGCCGACGGTACATTCGACTTCTATCTGCCTAAACCCGTAGAGTACATCTACTTTGACGGCGAGACTTATCCGCGCTCTATAACCAAGGAGACATCGGATATGGGCACTATAACGTTGGAATGCAAATAATAACTAACCAATTTATAATTACAAAAACAAAAAAACTATGAAAAAGTTAACTTCATTAGCACTTATCGCAATGGCTATGCTCATTGCATTCCCAATTGCTGGCGTGGCAAAGGACAACAAGAAGAAAGAGAAAAAAGCTTACGAATGGAAGTGGGACGGAACCAAGAGTGGCAACGAGACTGTTGACGCCTACCTTATGTCGGTAGACAGTATCTGGAACAACATGAGCGAGTTCCACAAGATGGTTGACACATACCAATACAAAGAGGACACTCTTTACGTTAACGGCAAATACTATGTTCAGGCTTATATGATGGACAATCAGGGCAATCTTCTTACACGCGGCGCCGTTAACTGGCAGTTTGTTAACTGCGGTATGCTTTCTGCCAACATCATCTCTCAGGCTGCTCTTGCTGCCATGCAGAGCGCCAATGCCACACTTGCTCTCCCAAATCTTGGCCTTAAGGCTCTTTCGTTCGGCAAGTATGTAAAGGCTGGTCCAGTTATCTGTACTAAGGCTCCTAAGGAGATTGGCTTGATATGGAACATCCGCAAGCAGCAGATGAAGAGCTGGCGTGGCCTTAAGGCAGAAGCTATCGACGCCGCTAAAGTATATCCTAATATGACCGCCGAGCAGAAGAAGCTCTACAACAAGTGTGTGTTTATTCGTGAGGTTAAGGAGACTGCTCCCGATTACCAGGAGATTAAGACTGTGCTCAGCGCCAAGAGCGAGGACGAGTTGAAGAAGGAGAGCCAGGCAAGCTTCGACAAGTTGGCTCAGAGCGTTATCCTTCCAGAAGAGGCTGGCAAGTCGCTTGACGACCTTAGCGATGACGCTATGAAGGAATACATGTAAATGCAAGATAATATGCCCTAAAAAAGTAATATATATTAAATGGCAAAGTAAATTATATTAAATGCCAAAGTATATTATATTAAATGGCAAAGTAATATAATATACTTTTTTTGAGGCTATTATTCATAAAAACAGGAGGGTGTGTCAAAATAGGAGTTAAAGGAAGTTTGGGCTTCGCCCGAAGTTAACGGAAGTTAGCGGACATATGTATACATTGCTGAAAACAAAGCATTTGTCCGTTAACTTCCATCCATCGTAGATGGATTAACTTCTTCTTAACTTCCTATAACTCCCATTTTGACACACCCTCCTGTTTTTATTTCTACCAATCGTTTACTTTCTCAACGATGTATGATAGTCTTCTGGGAACTCCTGTCCACTCCATGCCTTCTGCGATGTCCATGGCTCAGCTGGTGCTGTCCAGAAAGGATGATCGGCTGGTAAGCCAAGTGGCATGAACACGAGTGATGTCATGTAGAGGCTACCATTGTCAGAGTAGTAGTTGGCAAGGTTAGGCTGGTGTCCGGCGAATCCGAGGCGCAAGTAGCCCTTATCGTCAAAGTTGCCGTCTACAGCAAACATACGCTTCATTACGCATGTTAGTGCCGAACGTACCGAACCGTTTGTCAGGTCCTTAGGCAATCCATACTTCCATGCCGACATGGCGAGTGTCTGGAAGGCACCCATACGATATATCACCGAACGTCCCACAGCTGGGTAGGCTCCCTCAGGAGAGATAAAGCGCTCGAGAATAGTGTTGAAGCGGTTCATACGCTTAACGGCAAGGTCGAGCGAGATTGGAGTACTGAACTTGTGCTTCTTGCACATCTCCACCACCTCAACCATCATCGGGTGCATAACATACGAGTTGTAGTAGTCCATAGCATACTCTGGACCGTCGCTGTACCAGCCATCGCTAAGATACCATTCCGACATCTTCTGCAATCCTACCGACAAGGCATACTCGTCTACATCCTCGCCGATGCTCATGAAGAATACCTCCACCATAGCACGGAACAGTAGCCAGTTGTTGTAGGCAGGGCGAATGGTGCGCAAACTCTTAAGTCCTTCGATGTAACGCTTCTTGGTTACCTCGTCAAGTTGTCCCCATGTTGCCTCCGGCGCACGCATAAAACTCTCTACCAGATACGAGGCATCGCACAAAGGCTGCGACGTATTGGTAAGCCATGTTATCTTGTCTGGACTGTTAGGATCTACAGCATTCTTGTATGCCTGAATAGCCCACTCGTGCAATTGCTTGCGCTGTTTGCCCTCTGGAGTACCGTCATCTGGCAAAGCCAACCAAGGACTGATGCCAGCCATAAGACGTGCGAATGTCTCAAGATAAGCCACCTTAGTATCGCGTCCATCCCATGTGGGACTAAGTTCTAATGGGAAATCCTTTTGGAAGTTTCCCTTGCTCATATTCTCGAGCACCGGCTGCGAAATCTTATAGCATAGGTCGGCCCATACCTGACGGTCGGTCTTCTCCACGGTCTTCTTCTTTGCCTGCATTGGAGCAGCTACAAATATGGCAATTATCATTGCCAATACTATCTTCATCTTGTTTCTCATAAGTTGTTATTTTAATTTGGTTATCTCATATTTATATACGCCAGCCTTTGTAGCGGTCTTAGCCTTAAGCGACAGACGATAAATCTTGTCGCCCCAAACATTAGACAGGCGTTTGTCGGTAAGTTCTATAGTCTCGATAGCGGGCTCAAAGATGTTGGCATCATATCTTAACTGAGCCTTTACTCCCTTTACGTTGATGCTAACCACACCCTTCTTTGATATGTCTACGTCGCCCCAAGTAAGGAAGTTGATGATATTGGCACCCTTTGCTTCGCTCAACTTAAAGTTGTCGGCGATAGACAGCTTGCTCTTCTTGAGCTGATAAGAACGCACCCAACTGTCTACACAAGCCTCCTTAGGATAAGCGCTTGCAAGTTCAATGCTGAAGCTCATAGAGCGACGGTCGGCACGTGCATTAGTTGCCTTATACTGCTTGCCATACATCTCAGGCACACCGTTAATCATCGGAATGTTGTGGTAGTTGCCCTGCATTGTCCATATAGTATAACGCTCTGACGAGAATGTCTGGCGTGTGTATGTACCTACACCTGCATCAATCATTATAGGCGTGTTGTTGTAGTAGAGCACAAACGAGCCGATATCGTTGTGGTTATGACTTTCGTCGTTGTAGCCGCCCTTACCAGCAAAGAAGGCTTCGGCATTGCGCATATAGCAGAACTCTGTCTGCGGATACCATGTAAAGGCATCTGCCTTGTAGCCGCCCTTTGCCTGGCTCATCTCCTTAAGCACCTTCATTGCCTCTATCTGCTTGTAGGTGTCGAGCCATATTGATGTAACCGTCTCTGGTTTCTCCTTGAAGCAGTCTACAGCCATATCCATCATCTCGCGGCTGCCTAATGCCTTGCCGCAACGATATACCAATGCCATATAATTGCTTACGTGTGCCGATGCGTCGGCAAAGTTTACTGCATAGCCGTTGCCAATATACGACTTGGCAACAAACTCGCCCATATCCTTAACAAGCTTGTTGTTGAATAGCGACACCTTGCCACCAGTTATCATCTGCAACTCGGATAGATAGTCGAACAACTTGCCAAAGGCGTGTCCCCAATATGTGGCACCTTCCTCGCAAGCTCCGTCAGCCTTTACATAGTTTAGGTATCGGTCTACCGAAACCATTGACTTGTATACAGCCTTAGCCAACTTGTCGCGGTCGTTCTCCAATAGCATGTAGCACAACAAGGCGTTGGCATTGCACCAAGGATTCCAGTTGTTTACAAAAACAGTAGGACTTTCCTTCCATGCCATCCACCAGAAGTCGGTGCGGTTGATAAAGGGATCAAGCTCGCGTTTCTGCAATTCATGACGCAAGCGCATAGATATTATTGGGTCTATCTTGTCAAGCTGGTCGTGCAGGAAATAGTATGTCCACGACAGCATCTGTGCAAGTCCGCCTTGCTTAAGCTCGAGAACATCGGTACGATAGTCGGGTATTGAACGTCCCGACTCTTGAAAACGTACAAGATGAGCCGACTCAGCCCATGTTGTTTGCTCGCAGAAGTAGAACACACCATCCATTATGTCGGTAAGGAATCGTCCCTTGCCTTCGGCAAGCTCTGCCATTAACAATCTACCGAAAGCAGTAGAGTTGCGATTATTGGGTATCTCCATAATGTCGCGGCTACCCGACTTTTCAAACTCCAAGTATTGGCTTGCCTTAACCACCTCCCATTTGTAGTCGAGACATTTCTCGCCTGTCTTTATAATGCTTTCGCGATAGTCGCCAAGCAGATTATTCCATCCATTGCGGTCGGTATAAGCAGGATAAGGCACCCACTTCTGGTCCATCACAAGACTGGCCTTAACCTCAGCCTCGGTAGCAGAGCGTTGCAGCAAGTCGCGCTTCTCATAAGCATGCACCGACAAAGCGGCAGCAAACACTACCAATGCTATTAGTATTCGTTTCATATTAAAGAAGTATTTAGGTTATATATATTTAAGAATCTAATGAGAATAAAATAGTATTTCAAAGAAAAAGAGCCGACAGAAGCATCCTACCTCTGTAGAACTTCCGTCAGCTCTTCATTAACTAACTCTATTGATATTTGAAATCTGAAACGATTATAATATCCTTATTTCTCTTCTGTATCTGCTGCCCAACCTGGATTCTGAGTCAAATCAGGATTCTTCTCAATTTCGCTTGACGGTATAGGCCACAAGTAATCGCGACTTGACACAGCTCTCTTGTAGCGTGACTTGCCTGTGATTTCGTTCTCAGACTTGCCGTTGAGAGTCTCAAGCAATCCCCAACGCTTCATATCATTGAAGCTAAGACCCTCGCCTGCAAACTCTACAGCGCGCTCATGGCGCAGACGTGCAAATACCTCGTCGTGAGTCTTTACATTTACTGGGCTGTCTACTCCATTCCAAGTGAGCTTAGGCATCATTACAGACGGACGCTGACGTACCTGGTTGATATAATCAATGGCAACAGCATCGTTGTTCAAAGCCCACTCACACTCTGCCATCATCAGCAATACATCAGCATAGCGGATGAGAGGGAAGTTGATAGGAGTATCGGCACGATTGTTCATTGAACCGTTCATATCGCCTGCTGGAACGAACTTGCGCCACAAGTAGCAGTTGTAACCACCATTTACACGGATATATCCATTACCATCCTTTATGCTAGCTACTGGAAGTACTAAGACAGAAGGAGCCTCTGCATTCTTGTACCAGCCAAGATAATCACTGTACGGAGTGATGAGAGTAGCTGTCATACGTGGGTCGCGATCGGCATACAACTGCTTAATCTGATCGCGGTATGCGGTAAATGTAGTAACCTTTGAACCCTTGAATGTAGAGTTAAAGAACTTTGCCTTGGTTGCGTTGTTTGTCTCATAGTCGGCCAACTCAGTGCCAGCAAAGTACTCCTTCCAACTAAACTGGCGGCCATCCTTCCACTCATACGAGTCGGCAAATGTAGTTGCCACCATCACGTTGTTCCAGCAAGAACCATAAGAAGCACGTGTACCCATGTAGAAACACATAGGCATACCAAAGTCGGTACCTACGCCACCCATATTCTGTACGGCAAATATCATCTCGTTGCTCTCGTCACCACCAGGCAAGAAGAGTCCGGCATAATCGTTGTACAGAGAATAGCCACCATGCTGAATTACATCCTCGAAGCAAGTCTTAGCCTCAGCATACTGCTTGTTGTAGAGGTAAACCTTACCCTCAAGAGCACGTGCAGCATACTTTGTAGCACGACCGTAATCGGCCGATCCCCATGACTGTGGCAGTGCATTATATGCAACAGCCAAGTCGTCGAGAATAAACTTGCGCACCTGATCGGCTGTGCTGCGTGGATTCTTCATATTGGCAAAGTCCTTCGAAACATCAGTAGTCTCATCATAGATAGGCACTCCACCAAAGAAGTTAAGCAACTCGTTGTAGAAGAGAGCACGCAAGAAGCGTGCCTCAGCCTTGTACTGAGCCTTAAGCTCATCGCTCATAGAGCATCCGTCAATGTTCTGCAATACGATGTTGGCACGTGCAATACTCTCGTAAAGGTTAGACCACTTGTTGCTAACCTGACTATTGGTAACGTCGTAAGTTCCACGCTGTATATTGGTATACGATGCATTATCGTAACCCATTGCTATACCACCAAGACAGTCCATAGAGAACTGCAAACCGAAAACGTTATCGTTTTGCAAGCGGCTGTATACACCCACAATTGCCGACTTTGCATGCTCCTCTGTCTTGAAATAGGTTGCTGACGAGAGTTTGTCAGTGGGGTATCTATCTAAGTCGTAGCAACCTGTCAAAGACATTGTCAAGGCAAGTGCTGCTGATAATATAGTTATCTTTTTCATAATGAATGTCTGTTTTAAAGATTAGAACGAGATGTTAAGACCCAATGTGCACTGCTTCATTGTAGGATAGTTCATACCACTAACCTCAGGATCGAAGCCCTTGAAGCTTGTGAATGTAAAGAAGTTCTCCAAGCTGCAGTATACACGCAAGCGCTGTACAAAGAACTTCTGTGTAATTGCCTGTGGTACAGTGTAACCAAGCTGGATGTTGCGAATCTTAAGGAACGAGCGGTCTTCAAGATAGAAGTCGCTGTTCTTCATGTTGCGTGTGTCTGAGTACTGGAGCAGACGTGGATATGTGGCATCTGTACGGCCCTCATACCAGCGGCCATCTGCAACTTCCTTATTAATCTGATAACCAAAGCGCACACTTGGTGTGTTGTAAGCTGTGTTCATCCAGAATGTCTTGATGCCAAGCTGTCCCTGCAACAATGCCGAGATATCAAATCCCTTGTAAGAAGCATTGAGGTTAAGACCAAATGTGAACTTCGGGTTTGTACCGTCGCTTACAATCTCCTTATCGTTGTTGTCGATAATGCCGTCACCGTTGAGATCCTTGTAAAGAAAGTCACCCTTCTGTGGTGTACCAAATGCCTTGAATGCATCAGGGTTGTTGGCAAGCATAGCCTCAACAAGCTTCATATCCTCATCGGTCTGAAGGATGCGGTCTACACGCATAAGATACTGCGAGTTAATGCTGTGGCCTTCCCATATAAGGCTTGCACCACTAAGCGACATACCGCCCTTGTCCTTACCCTTAAACTTGTCTACATTATTTGTAATGTAAGCAAAGTTTGCATTGGCGCCATAGCTGAACCCACCAATCTTATCCTGCCATCCAAGTGACATCTCAAGACCACGGTTGGTTACCTCAGCGCTATTCTGCTTAGGCAATGATGTTGTACCGTGTACAGCTGGTGCAGGAAGGTTGATAAGAATACCAGTGGTCTTCTTATTAAACCAGTCAACAGTACCTGTCAAGCGGTTGTTGAAGAATCCAAAGTCAAGACCTACGTTGAACACCTTTGTCGACTCCCATGTAAGGTCGACATTTGATATGCCAGCAAGTGCAAGACCAGTAACCATCATGTTGCCAAGTACGTAGTTGTTGCCACTTGTGGTATAGAGCGACTGATAGTCGTAGTTGCCTACTGAGTTGTTACCCAATGCACCGTAAGACAAGCGAAGCTTCAAGTTGCTGAGGTTGCCACCCAAAACACCTTCCATAAACTTCTCCTGGTCGATACGCCATGCAGCAGATGCTGATGGGAAATAACCCCAACGCTCGTTCTTTGCAAAACGTGATGAACCATCGGCACGAAGGTTAAACTCAAAGAGATACTTCTCTTGCCAGTTAAGGTTCAAACGGCCGAAGTATGAGCGCATAGCCCATTCTGTGCTTGAGCCTGAAGATGTAGACTCGCCAGTAGCACCGTTGATAACATCCATAGAAAGGTCGGTCATATCCTGACGTGTAGCCGAGAAGTTCTTTGAGCGATAAAGCTCGTTAGAGAGACCAGCCATAACTCCGATAGCGAGGTTGTTCTTCAGTACCTTGGTGTCATAGCGTGCAACAAGGTCGTTGAAGTAGCGCTCTACCTTACCATCATAATACTGTATAGAAGTCTTGCCACGGTTGGTATATGTCTGCTCGTTGGTAAGGAAGTTGTAGCCATCAATAAACACTGGCTTGTAGTGGTATTCCTGATCGAGCAACTCATAGCTGTACGAACCAGTGAGCGAGAATCCCTTAAACGGCTTCAATGTAGCAACAAAGCGAGGACGTATATTGTTCTTGCGGTTCTGTCCGTCCCACTTGTTAAGACGAATGAGAGGGTTGTTGGTAGCACACTGGCTATCGTCTTCCGAGTTGTTCATTGCACCATAGCGTCCGTCAGGAGCACGGAACACCATACCTGGAGTTGTGGCAGAAGCATATGTAAAGAGGTTACTAATCTCCTTCTGTCCCGGCTCCATGTCGCTTACATATCCGCCAATCTGCATGGCAATGTTAAGCCAAGACGTAACGTCGGCATCCATATTAAGACGTACAGTATACTTCTTCATACCGGTGTTCTCCATTACACCAGGATTGTCGGTATAGCCAAACGAACCATACATACGCAACTTGTCGCTACCGCCGCTAAGCGATATCACGTGGTTGGTTGCGGTGGCTGTGCGGAAAGTTTCGTCTATCCAGTCGGTGTTAGGATACTTAAGAGGGTCGCTGTTGTTGCGCCAAGCGTCAATCATGCTGCCTTCGGTGCCTGCTGGCTTGAAAGGAAGAGCCAAGCCTGAGTTCTGGTAACCCTCGTTAATGAGTTCCATGTAGTCGGCATAGTTTGACACCGGAGTAAGGGTCTTGCGGATAGACTGGAACGAAACATAGCCGTTATAGTCTACCTTGATATTGCCTGACTTACCCTTCTTTGTAGTGATAAGGATAACGCCGTTGGCAGCACGCGAACCGTAGATAGAAGCCGAGGCAGCATCCTTCAATACTGATACCGACTCGATATCCTGCGGATTAACGGTGTTGATGCCCTGCTCTACACCATCGATGATGATAAGAGGTGAAGAAGAATTGAGGGTACCCTGACCACGCACAAGAATAGAAGCGTTATCGTTGCCAGGAATGTTGCTACCAGACGATACGTTTACACCAGCTGCAAGACCAGCAAGAGCCTGTGAAACGTTGGTGATAGGACGACTCTCGGTAAGCTCATTCATGTTGATAGATGCAACAGCACCCGACATATTAACCTTCTTCTGTGTGCCGTAACCTACTACAACCACCTCGTTAAGGTTCTGAGAGTCGCTCTGAAGCTGAATCTTAAGATTATCGCTTGTAACCTTAACTTCCTTGGTCTGGAAACCAATATAAGTAATAACAATGGTAGAACCTTTCTTTACTCCCTTAAGAGAGAAGTCGCCGTCGATACCAGTAATGCTACCTACGTTCTGCGAGCCCTTCACCTTAATAGAAGCACCAATGATAGGTTCTCCCGTTTCGTCTACTACTATACCTTTAATGGTAGATGTTTCTTGCTGTACATTGACAATACTGTTCTGTACTGGCGATGTAGCAGCGGCATTTCCAAATGCCGGATACATGCTGGCTGAAACGCCAAGCATCAAGCCTTTAAGTAAAAGATTTGATTTCTGCATAGATCGTTAGTTTGGGTTGTTTATATTTAGATTTAGTTTGTTTTTTCGCTACATATATTATATTAATGTAGGGGTGGGTGGTGTGTGTAGTAAATATTTACATATTTTGATTTTCGATTGCAAATTTAGATTAAATTAAACACTCCTATCGCTTGCAATTGTACAGTCGGTATGTAGTAATTGTACGCGATTTGTTTTTTAACTTATTAAGCATACCTATTAAAGTGTTTGCGATAACACACTTTGCGAATGTTATGGCATTTATAAAAAATAAGGCCGTTAGCACCGATTAACAATGTATTTTCACTTGTTTTTTTGCTCATTTAACATAAAATATGTACTTTTACAACCACTACAACTAATAAAGACATCTACTTATTACACATGAAGTTCACGAAACGAATATTTCTAATACTAATAGCCTGCGCAATAACCACAAACATATGCGCCATACAGTTCAGACATCTGTCTATTAAGGACGGACTGTCGCAGCTATCTGTGCTGTCCATATACCAAGATAAATTAGGACGTATGTGGTTTGGCACAGAGGAGGGTATCAATGTGTTCGACGGCAACAATCTCACTGCTATAAAGACTTTAAGAAACATTCCCCCTCGGAATCTTGAAGTGAGATGGATTTGCGGCGACGAGAAAGGCAATATATATTTCCAATTGGGCACCTCTATTGTATGCATCGACTTTGCCACTCAAAGCAACACGGTGCTGGTGAAAAAAGGTGTTACCACACTATGCCACCATTCGGGCAAGATTTATTACGCAAGTCGTGGCAGCGTATACATACCCGTTGGCGGAATTAATTTAAGTTGATAAATATGAGTAAAAGGTTGTACATGT
>OBLI01001833.1_pt1 | contig 19534 bp, 20 predicted proteins | sample 1519701 | NCBI WGS metagenome assembly OBLI01 (sample SAMEA3663005, study PRJEB22513) | pig gut metagenome | biome: pig gut; feature: pig-associated habitat; material: faeces | place: France | collected 2012
CTTTGCGCATCCCTACACTTCCTGGGAACGCGCACAGAATGAGCGTCACAATGGGTAGCTGCGGCGATATGTCCCCAAAGGAGTATCCATTGAGAATTTCTCTGATGAGGATAATCGTCCATGTCCTTCTGATGATCCGGCAACTGTGCCATTTCCAGCTCCGGTATCTTTGCGCCGATTCCTTCCGGGAAGGGCTCACCGGGAGTCCAGTTCAGAATGGCCTCGATGCAGGGCTGTATCTGTGAGAACCGATCAATGCAGAGGACCGGAAATCCCAGCTTCATCAACTGATATCTCCGCTTTCGCTGCAGCGGTCTCAGCTGCTTGCCCGGTGCCTTCAGCTTCACAAAGATGGTCTTTGCCGGGAAGAACAAGACCAGTCTGTCCGGCAGACCATTGGCAGTCTGGCTTGTGAGCTTATAGGCCACGCCACCAGCCTTACGGACTGCCTTTACAAATTCATTTTCAACAACGTACTCTCTCATCTGGTCTCCTTAAAATCTGTGCCGCTTGATCTGCTTCCAGTGGATGCACCATTGCAGCTCCTGATCTTTCATGACAGCATCCTCTTTCATGGCTTCCTTCTTTGCTCTGGGGGCATTTTCGCAGCCCACATACGCTTCAAAAGGGCAGTTACAACCGTGCCTTGCGCAGTTTTCACAGCACTGGTCGTAGACACACATTTCCTCGTCATCCCGATATCCCTGCGGGTAATAGTCTTCACGAGGGAAGCGGTGCTCGTTAGGGTAATAATCTTCACGCATTGTGCCCACCCCCAATATCGGATGGTAAGCGGTTCCTGTTTTTCTTCACCATTTCCGTCTCCTATCAAAAAGAGCTCCCGGTGATATACCAGAAGCTCTAAAATCCTTTTATACGTCTATTTTGTATATTTATGCAATGTGATTTTACTTGCTATTGATTTCCTTCCACTGCTGGATCGGCATGGTCGCCACCTGCCACCCGATGCCTTCCAAAGCAGTAGCCCGGTCGTAGGATTCTACATCCTGGCTGGCTCTTGTGATGGCATTGGAAAGACCGTACTGGCTCAGGTCTCCTCCCTGAATCAGGTAGTTCAAAATCCCATCCTGCTCCGGCTGGTTCAGGCCATAGGTCTTGCCCGTTAGCTCGATGACATCCTGCACCCTGCCGGTGATCTTGACCTGTGTGGACTCACGGAGCCGCTCCACAACCATTCCAAAGCGGGTCTCCTCGATAGCCGCCATGGTGATATCACGGAGTTTCAGCAGGAACGCCTTGTCCTCAGCGATGAGGGCCTCGTCCGAATACAGTGTGAAGCTGTCCTCCACGGCCTTTGCCGCTCTGCCCACATGGGTCCGGCGCTCTCCCAGGTCATTGACCACCATACCGTTGGTGCAGACCAAGCGATACAGAAGGGGCTGCACGGAGACAGCACCAAGTCCAACCTCGGAGTTGGAAATGATAACGCCACCTTGCACGGTATCGCCGGGGACCACATCCATCTCCAACCGCTTGTTCACGATTTTCAGATACATTCTGTTCTCCGTCACCTCACAGGACATCACTTGCATATCGGGCTGTCCGGCGAACAGCGGAAGCACCGCCGATGCGATTTCCATGTTGTCAATACGGCGATAGCGGTCAGAGAGCAGCGCCCTGGCCACTCTGCCGTTGCCGTAGTCCATGGAGCGGATCATGTAGGACTGCTCCCGGTCGGCAAACCAGGCGTTGACGTTCTCCGCCAGCAGCTCCGGCTTCAGCTTCCGCATCTGGTCGTAGTACTTGGCGGGAATACCCAACGTGGAACCGATCTGACGATGGAACAGGTCGGTGGTTCCGAATACCTCCCGCTGCCCGGAATTGGTGTGGACGATTTCAAACGTGGAGCCGTCCGGTCTCAAGGTGAATGCCTGTGCAGGACCGATATAATCCTGCTTGGCTGCGTTCTGCCGCTGCAGTTCCGTGAGTACCTCAGATAATGCTCTTCCCTGTTTCATGTGCTTGTTCCTCCTTATTCTCTTTCAGCTGTTCTTTGATCTTTCTTTTGTTCCGTCTGGAGATCGCTTTTTTCTCATCCTCGATTGCCGTCGTGTGGCAATTCTTGATGAGCTTGTCCGGATCGATATTGCAGTACATCCGATAATCGTCGGAATAGAAGAATACTTCCAACTCTGCTTTCTGTACTATCAGCTTCTGTCTGACGGATTTTAACTTCGGATTCTTCCATATCGCTCGGAGTGTTTTCTTGTAGTCCCCAACCGCAAGTTGGACGACGGCGGTAGCCAAATCCTGATATGGGGAACTGTAATCCGGGCCACTCCCATCATCCCAGGGTGGTTTCATATGCGGGATACCTTCCATCAGTTCACACCTTCTTCCCCTCCCTCAGCCATGGCTTCAAGCTGCGCTGCGAAGTCCTCTGCAGCAAACTCGTCGAGTTCCTCCATGATGCTTTCACCTGCATCGAACTCCTGGGCGGTTGCACCCAAAGCTGTGAGCGCCTTCATGTACTTGGCGATCAGGTCAAAGCGCTTGTTCTCCTTAAGCACCTGATACCCTCTCTGTACCTCCTGAAGTGCTTGCTGCTCCGGCTTATAAAAAACACAGCCCTGACCCCCACTTTCGTTCAGAGCCGTGCATTTACCGTCGATACAGGCGAAGCAGTCAGGATGCTCCGCGCATTCCGGGCACTTATCCATATTGACCGGCTCACCGATACGGTCGTAGGTGATGTCCTCGATGAAGTTCTTTCTTTTTCTACCCATTGTGTTAGCCTCCTTGAATAATCCTATCGTTCTGTAGCTTTTGAAGAACTCAGAAATAAGTCCTTCTACTTATTAGGTTTTGGAAAGGCCAAAAATGAAGTATCTCACGAAAATAATTTGAAAAAATTTTATATGAATACTACTCTCAATTCGCCTAATCCTTGAAGTAGTAGTATCCCTGGTATCCCGCTGAGTTCAGAACGATCCCATCCGCCCATTTCGGGTTCTGATTCATAATCTGACACACGTCCTCAACGGCCACACCATCCTCCGGCACTTCCAGGATCACTTCATCGTGGACATGGCCGACGATATCAAGCCCTGCGTTCTCGATGCGCCACATGGCTTCCGCAAGCAGGTCACGGGCAGTCGCTTGGGTGATGTTCTCCACCAGCTTCCCGGAGTATGTCTCGATGCGGCTCCACTTATTGTTCTGACCCAAGCCCTCGTAGGTGATGGATAGCCGACCGAAGCGGTTAGGCTGCAGCTTGGGTTTCACATAGGCAAGTCTGCGCCCGGAGGGCAGCTGTAGCCACAGCGTGTTGCTGGAGAACGAAACTCCAATCCTGCCGACCTGTCTATCCTTGTGGTCTTTGATAGACCCAATTGCTGCTTTCTCAATATTCCACCAGAACTGAACGATCTTGGGATTGGAGTTTCGCCAGTCATCAATCAGGTCAGGGAGCTCCTCTTCCGACAAACCCATATCCAGTGCGCCCATGGAAATCAATGCTCCTGCTGCGCCGCCATAGCCACAGGCCAACTCCGCAACCTTGCCCTTTTGCCGCAATTCTCCATTGATGCCGTGCTTGACAACCGGCACACCAAACATCTGAGAAGCGGAAGCACAGTAAATGTCCTCGCCGTTCATAAAGGCCTCCATTCGCCATTCCTCTCCGGCAAGCCATGCAAGCACACGGGCTTCAATAGCGCTGAAGTCAGCAACGATGAACTTGTGTCCGGGCTTGGCAATCAGCATGGTGCGGATCAGCTGTGAGAGGATATCGGGTGTGTTTCCGTAGATGCTCTCAACCATGTCAAAGCAGCCCATCTTTACAAGCTCCCTCGCTTCATCCAGCGTGCTGATGTGGTTCTGGGGGAGATTTTGCAACTGAATATTTCGCCCGCTCCACCGCTGGGTACGATTAGCCCCGGAGAACTGGAACAGTCCTCTCGCCCTGCCATCTGCGCAGGTGCATCGGTCTGCTGCCTGGTACTTCTTGACAGAGCTCTTCGCCATCTGCAACCGCAGCTTCAGCATGTCCAGCGCTTCCTGGTCGCAGCTGTGTTTGTCAAGGTCGGTGATCATAGCCGCCACCTCTTTTTTCCCAAGGCTGTCAACATCAATCCCCCGCTCCAGAAGCCAGGTCTTAAGCTGGGACACCGAGTTCGGGTTTTCCAGCCCGGTCAGCTCATAGGCCTTCTTCGTCATAGCTTCCGACAGCAGAAGGTCACAGGCGATGGCCTGTTCCACCAGCTGTTTGTCGATCAGGACACCACGGTCGTTGATGCGCTGGTCCATGTGGTAGTAATCCCACTCATGCCCCATCAGCGGGAAAATCTCCAGCCGCTTGTGGATATCCCGCTCGGTGCGAACGTCCTGCATGCAATAGTCCTTGAACTGCTGCCAACCTTCCGGGTTGTGCTCCGGCAGATTTCTGGTCCTCCCGCCATTACTTTTTTTCGGTTTGCAAGGAACAGAGAAATACCGGATCAGGTTCTCACCGGCCTTATCCTTCTGCTCACCAGTCTTGAGGGCTTTCGCAGCTTCCTTCAAAGACAGCGGTAAAGACAGGGACGCGGCATGAACCATGGAGCAGCGCCAGGAGTCCGGGGATAAAACCCTGCCAAGGTAATGGCCAATACAGGTCCGCTCGAACTGTGCGTTCCATGCCCACTTGATGACATTCGGATCATCAATGGCATCCAAGACCTCCTGTGGCAGTTCCTCCCCGCAAGCCATATCCACGATCTTTACTTCCTCTTCATCAAATGCATATGCAAAAAGGAGGATGTGGAAATCCCCCTCAACATATTTATATACACCGCATTTCGACAGGTCCACGTCACTGTACGTTTCGATGTCAATACTAAGGTTTCTAACCATGTGTGCTCTCCTTCCTGAGTATATATTTCTGTGCATCTATTTCTGCACCTTATGAGAACCACCAGAAAAAACATTCTGGAAGTTCTCATAAAACGCAAAAAGGAGAGAGCCGAAGCCCCCTCCCACTCTGCTGTTTTCATACCGCAGCCGATTACTTCAGGTAATCAGGCAGGTCCTCGCCGGTGAGAGCGCCCTCGGTATCCTCCTCACCCTCGATTTCCTCGAAGTCAGAAGCAGCGGAAGCCTTGCCAGCCAGACGCTCGCCGTGCTTGATCAGCTGGATGTTGCCAAGACCAGCCGCCACACCACGATTGCCGTTGGCGTTGAAAGCGTAAAAATTCACGCTGACATTGCAGTAGTCGCCGCTGCCGCACTCCATGGCATCCAGGATGGGCTGCACCCTACGGTCCACGATCTGAGGAGCATCCTTGCTGTTAGCGTTGACGTACATGGCGTCCGCATAGGCCTCATCATCCGCGCGTTCGACATCGCCATCGCGCAGGGGCATTTTGAGGTTGGCGGGAATCTTGCCACCCCACTTGCGGGACTTGCCATCCTCCTTGGCGGCTTCGATGGCCTTGTGGATCTTGGCCAGGGTGGCCTTATCAGACTTCGGGATGATGCAGGAAACGGAGTACTTCTCGTCACTGCCGTTGATGGATTTGGGCTCCCAGATATTCGCAAAGGAAATGCGGCAAGGGATGACCACCTTGGTTGCGGAACGATTATTGTTGTTGTTTGCCATAAATATTTACCTCCAAAAAAAATAGCGCCCAGCCATAAGCTGCAGGCGCATCGTGTTGTGTCGCAGTCATTCAAACTGTGTACATCCGAACAGGCAGACTGCTTTCGCCTGGTTCGATAAATCTTGTCCACGCCATGGCAGAGGCTCCATGTGGACGGCATTTCTTGGTAAGCAGAATCCTCTGCACTTCCCTATCCTCTTACACCTGTCTCTTTTCCACCCGGTGCCCCGGCTTGCAGTTTGTTTAAGGTCGGTTCCGTTCCGACCATGACTCATTCATTTTCCAACACCTCGAATTCTTCAGTAACTCCACCGACTCCATTGCTCAAATCCACCGGGGGTCTCGGATCGCTGTCCGGAACCAATGCCAGCTTCCCAGGGGGCTTGGCCACGTACTCCCCAAGCAGCTCCGCAAACTTCTTCTTGCCCATGAGCTTTTCAAACTCGGTCAAAGAAATCAGCTGCTGCTTATAGAGGTCGGTGTAGCCGTTCTGGGTGGCCGTTTCAACCACAGCCTTGGTATCCGTGAATATCCGCTTGCTCCTACCTTCCACGACTTTGTATCCCTTGATGGGAACACCATGGTTGATTGCTTCGGAGCTTATGAACGCGAACACGGACTCTATCCAGGAGCTAATGCGGTTCAGCGTTGGGAGGACCTCCGTTAGCTCGTCCAGGGTAACCAGTCCGGGCTGCTTGAACGTCGGCGCAGACCTATCCGGTGTGTATGGAGCTGTGGTGTCGGACTCCTCCACCTCCGAGGGAGCGGCTCTCGCGTCCTCCGCAAAAGCACCCGCATCCAGGTCCAGAAACTCCTCCCGGCAAAGGGATAAGGCTTCTTCCTTGCATGCACGGCACACAGGCTTTGCACGGCAGAAGCGACACCAGTCGCCAGCCTTCTGCTCACCTTTTCCCTCGTAGGCCATCTTCGCGGTGGGTTTGATGGATTCACCCCAGGCTTCCAGTTCTTCCCGGCTGCACTCGTAGGTGCTGATATTATCAAGCCTTGGCTGGATGATGGACATGCGGACGATCTCAATCGGATAAATATATCCGTAGGCATGGAGCGCACCGATGGCATACAGCATCATCTGGCTATTGTGGTTTGCATCAACAAAAACGCCCTTCCCATTTTTATAGTCGCAGATGTGCAGGATGCCGCGTCCTTCTGCGTCATGGCCGATGATCAGCATGTCCGCTGTGCCAAATCCGGATGGTGCGATGTGGCTGTAATCCACCCTCTCCTCAACCAAGACAAGCGGCTCACAGCCGTTGCGCTTCATTTCTTCGATCACGCCAACCACAAAATCGTAGTAGGCATCGGTGCTCTGCTCCAATTCCTCCGTATAAAACTCTTCCGACTGCGGCCTTCGCACCCGCTCATGCAGATACTTCTTTACCTTGTACTCGCAGATACTGTGAGCAAAGGTGCCTTCTTCTGCGTACACCGAGGACTCGTTCGGGAAGTTCTCTTGGAGCCGGGCACTGGGTGGGCAGTTCAGCCACTGTTTGGAGCTTGATGCACTGAGTAGTGCATGTACTTCCGGCATCCGACCACCTCCCCTTAAATGGCGGAGAGGTCAGTCAGAAATGCCTCATACTTGGAAACCGGAAGCTCACCAACTTTGGCAACGCCATAGGTCTTGAGGATGGAGCCAATCTTCTCATTGTTGCTGCGGTTCTGCTTGATCTTCTGAACGATGATCTTGGTGATGTCATCCAGGCTCACCGTGCTGGTCGGCTCAGATGCATCGGACTGGACTTCGGACGGTGCTTCTGCTGCATCCTCGGTCTCCGCTTCGGTGGCGGCATTCTGAACTTCTGTTCCTTGAGCCATGTCGAGTTCTTCCGACTTGGTCTCTTCCACACCGCCAGCCTTTTCCGCAGATGCCGTGTCAGCCTTGACCTCGGTCTTTACATCATCAGCTTTCACCGTGGGGACAGCAACATCCACACCAATGCTGTCAAAGACCAGCGCCATGCCCTCAAAGGTCATCCTGAGCCCCTGACTGAGTTTACGGGCATCCACCGCAATCACATTGGACGCTGCTGCTTCCACAGTTTCTGCGTTCTTTTTCTTTGTTGCCATAATCTATTACCTCCTTATTAGTCCATTTCACGGAAAGCGTAATCCGGGAACATGAGTGCATCCATAAGACGCTCCTCGCGGGTACGCTTGGGCACAAAGTACCGCACCGGAATATCGAGCTTCTTTGCCATCTCGATTTCCTTCTTCATGCCGTCACTGATGCGTCTACCGATGACCCAGAGTTCATCGCACTCTTCGAGCCACAACATGCCCAGCATTTGCCCCAGTTCACGGCAATCCTGGTCATCATCGTCCAGGAACTGCGGGAAGTACAAATGCGGGGTGTACGGGATGGCGCCTTCCATCACGGCATACAGACTTGCGACCTGGGCCGTGTGGATGTTGTGGATGGTTTCCTTCTTCTTTTCGTCCTTGTCCTTTGCGGATGACGCAAACGGGGAGCAAATATAAACTTTCTTGTCCATGGTATTTTCCTTCCTCCGCAGAAGTCGGTCTGCGGTCCGTAATAATGTGAACGACCGCCCCTCTTTGCAGAAGCGGCCATTCTTGGTCTTCAGAGGGGCTCGTTTCCACGTCCCTCTACTTATTAGGTTTTGGAAAGGGTAAAAATGAAGTATCTCATACAATTTTTCTTAATTTTTTTATTGCCCCATCCATTCTGTACTGAACACCCTTCGGAGAAATCCCCAACCTTATAGCGGTTTCTTCCTGTGATAGCCCCATTTCATATCTCATCACATACACTTCACGCTGTTTCTCAGTCAGGGCCTTCTTCCTCTCCTCTGCCGCTTCCTTTTTCAGATAAGCTTCCTCCGGAGATTCAAAATGGTATGCTCCAGCCCAGTGTGTTGCTGGCACAACATCATCGTCCTCCATATCAAAATCGCTGGTGTTCCCTCTTGATTTCGGATGGTCCATGTTGTATTCGATACGGTTCTCCCCCGCAATCATCAGAGCATGATACCAGGGAAGGTCTCCGAGAATATCCAACCCGATTTCCTCTTTCTGCGAGAGATACTCTTTCTCATTGTCCCGAAGACCGGTGAAGTAATAAACAGCAGAGCCACAATCCGGTGCCCACAAGACAACCCTGCGGTTGCCGTTGTCGTATATGGCGTAGCCATTATTGAACACTTCCACACGGGCGTTCTTTCCGATTTCGATCATCGCCACACGAGGGTACCCCTGACGAAGCTGTCTCGCACCCGGACGGCGTTTCGGCTTCTGTTTTTCAACCTTCATTTCCCCGGCTTCCGCATCAGATTCGATCTCGTTCTTTTCGACAACCCATGCGTAGTCTTCTCCAAGGACTTCCCGCAGCCTGGCTTCCCTTTTCTCCTGCTCCTGCTGCTCTGCTTCCAGCTGACCGGTGATAGCAACCTCCGGGTTACGGGCGAGAACTCGAAGAAGCTCGTTGAAGGTGGTGGCGTTGTCAAGAAGTACATCCTTGCTGTGGTCGATAGGAGTCTGGGTCTCCTGTGTATTCCCTTTATCGGTAGGAGCCGCGCAGTTTTCCTCAATACGAAGGGTTCCGTTGATCTTAATTTCCATCTTTGTGTCCTTTCTGCGGACACATCAGACAGCAGTCTGCTCACCGGACACCACAGTCTGCGAAAAAAAGGATGCACAGACAAAGGGGTGTCCTGACGTGCTTTCAGCATAGCCCGCTTGCCTGTTTCCAGGCTCGTTGCCATCTTTGAAAGACCGTCTGAACATCCCGCCGCCGTATGCATCCGACTTTGAGATTATTGTTTTTGTGAAAGATATCCGGTCGTACCGGTTCGGCTGCTCAGTATGTCGCCGTGAGCATGCGATGCTTGTCCACCTCCTCACTCCCCCAAGCCCATCCAGAATTCACTTTCCAAGTGAACCTTGGGATACGAGCCTCCTGGCCTTATTGGCGTGGTTGATTTATTAACAAATTTTCCAAACACTTGTGTAGAATTACTTTGGAAAATGTGTTATAATGTAGAGAAAAACTTTTATTGGTCTGTTCCCAATCGTTTTCCTCGATTACGCCAATATTATAAAGCGGCTCCTGGTTGACATGTTATTGCCGTGGACTTGACCTTTCCTTGACAAACACTTGCCAAATACTTGACATTTACTTACCAACACTTACCAACGCTTACCGCCGCTCCCATCAAAACACAGTGAGGTGATTCTATAGATGTTTTTATGCTTCGGCACTTTTGCCAACATTCTGAAAAAGTGCGCCATTCCAAAACTATCAAACCGGGTCTTGGTTTCCACCCTAGTCGGCACCATCGACCCGAACAACCGCTATGGTGATAAAAACAACGATACTGCCGTATCCAGACTGATGAACTGCGATCGGAACTTCCCCACCGTGGAGGTTGAAGCCACAAACGGTCCTGTCCGTTCTGTGGATGGCTCCCAAACGAACATCATCGCCCTTGCCAGAAGCAAACGCCCGATAGATGTGGAACAGGCATTCGATCCGGTTATTGCCCTGCTGGATGAAGACAAAAAAATAACCGCAGTAGGTGCGCTGCACTTTCTGATCAGGAACGATGAATCTCTGGAAAAGACGCATCGTTCGCTTTTCGTGAAATGCATGGGCACTACTGCGGCAAATGTAGTCGCGGAGCAGGAAATTGACCTTAGGGCTTTCCTTGCCAGGATTTTTCTGTACACGGTACTTCTGAATGAGAACACAAAGGGGAAAGAGACTCTGAAAGATATCCGTGGTGACGGATTCATAGATCGTTTCGCATCCTACGCTGTCTTGTTACACGCAATGCTGGATACAGACACCCCAGCTATAGAAGGCAGTGTTCCTTCGGGCGTCAACCAGTACATGGCAAAGCTGAAGGATAAATACAACTGTCTGCCGACGATCCTCCATAAGGAGGCTTTTACCCCCTTCCGGGACTACTATGTCCCAAACAATGTGGAGTGGCATGAAAAGATACCGGAAAAACGCTTTGCCTACAGAATACGCAGTGAATCGAATGTAACTGTTAGCAAGCTGATCTCCATATCCAGGTTTCTCGTCCTTAGCGGTACCGGCGGTCTTGGTAAATCCATGATGATGCGCAATCTGATGCTGTCCTGTGTGGATGAATACGAGACATTGGGACTTGTCCCTCTGTTTATTCCCCTGAAGGACTACGAACTCAACTATATCAAGCTTCTGGATTACATATATGAGATGGTCCGCAACCTCTGGTCAGACCTGACTGTGGAAGAACTCATCGGCTTACTTCATTCTGGAAAGGCATTGCTGCTGTTTGACGGGCTGGATGAAATCCCAACCAGCAGCCTTGCGATATTCACAAAACAGTTGAATGCATTTATTGACCGGTACACGACAAACACATATATTATATCGTCACGCCCCTACTCCAATTTCCAGTCCTTCACACGGTTTCTGGTCCTCCAGCTTCAGCCCTTTACCAAAAATCAGGCTTTGGAACTGGTTGACCGCTTCAACTATCGTGCTGATGCACCGAAGCTCCAGGCCACTTTCCGTAATCTTCTGGAAACGACATTATATTGGACGCATAGAGGTTTTTCCGATAATCCTCTCCTGCTGTCCATCATGCTGCTCACCTTTGAGATGGACGCGGATGTACCGACTCTTAAATATGTGTTCTACCAGGAAGCGTATACGGTTCTCTCCAAACGCCACGATGCCTCAAAAGATGGCTATACCCGGCCCCTAAAAACCGGATGGACCGCGAGTGAATTTGAGAAGTATTTTTCTTTCTTCTGTGCAAAATCGTACAGCTGCAGTAAAATATCCTTCACATATAATGATATAGACTACTTCTTCCAGTTCATGGACAAGAAATACGATCTTGGGACTGCTACCGTGGATGACTTCATCTACGATGCAATCAACAATCTTTGCATCATGTATCAGGACGGGATGAATTACGAGTTTATCCACCGCTCCTTCCAGGAATACTTCTGTGCAAAGTTCTTCCATAAGCAGCTGGATGAGGATTTGAAATATGTCATTCCTATCTTTGACCAGAACGAAACGACGAAAAAGGATGACATGGCTTTATCCATGCTGTTTGATATGAAGCCCCAGGCGGTAGAACGCTATCTGATCCTTCCCTATCTCCTGGATTTCATCCGGAAATGCGACGAGGGCGAAGGGCTCTGGACCTTCCTGAAAACCATCTACCCCGATTATGAAATTGCTGATGGCGAAGCTTTTACGGATGAAATGTTCTCAGAACCGCACTCCAATCTGTATGCATTCATCCTGAGCCACTACGATATACCTCTTTTGAATGTCGTGCCGGATGAAATTGACGGAATCGACTGGGCAGAAATCGAAACCATGGTGTATCGGGAGGACACGAAAGAAGACGTCTGGAAGAATGAGCTTCCCTTCGACTACGATTTGCATTATGGAGAACCGGAAGTAACCGGTCATGTCTATCATTTTGATTGGAACCAGATTCAATCCTCATATTATGATGACACATTGAAAGAATCTCTGGAAAACGAGAACAGCCCGTTCCAAAAGGAATACGCCTCTGTGAGGAATCTACTCAGTGAGCTGATTCAAAAGACTGCCCCCACTCCGGCAACAGAAGATCCGTTTGATCGAATGTTCTAAATTTGCAGCAGCTACCTATCTTATTAGGCGGCTGCTGTTTTTCTTTTGGGCTCACGCGCCTTCCGTGTTCACAGACTTCTGCCTTCCCTTTTCTCCCGCTCGTCTCCCGCTCGTCTCCTACCTGTTCATAAAAAAGATACAATTTTGTTCGCTTTCCCTGTTGACAGAACAGCTGTTCACTTGTTATAATATGAACAGTAGTTCAGGAACGTGTGTTCCTGATGGTTTCGCTACCAACAATCGTTATATTGGAATAAGGAGGCAGTTTTCATGAGTAACCAAGAAAAAAAGCCCACCCGTAGTCGTGATTTCGATGCCGAAGTGATACTCGGTCCCGATGCGACCATAGGTGACAAACTGAAAGCTCTTAGATTGTCGAAGAAAATAACCCTGGCGGCTCTTTCCCGCTCCAGCGGTCTGTCTGATAGGGCCATACGCTATATTGAAAATAACGAGCGGCAACCCGGCATTGATGCGATCAAGAAGCTCTCTGCAGCACTTGATGTCAGCACCAGCTATTTTATGGATGACGATCTTTTTCAGGAGGAAGTAGACAAGGAAGAAGTACTCGCTGAAGCGAAGGAGAAATATGGTTCCCGTGGAAAAGCCCAGGCAGAGCGTATCTATCAGCAAACGCAGGCTTTGTTCGCAGGTGGTCAATTAAGTGAGGAGGACCGCAGTGCGTTCAGAGATCTGATGATAGACCTTTTCTTTGAGACAAAAGAGGAAGCGAAAAAGTATACTCCTAAGAAGTTCCGTTCGGAGAACTCTGCCGTATGATGAAATGGTCGGATGGTGTCCATGGTGCCGCTATGTGCGACCGATATAGAAATGCCGTATTGGATCAATACGCTCCATAGAGGTATCAAGAAAGTGAGGAGTGTCTTTTGATGATTCCGCAAGCAATCCGGATGGCTGAGAATGCTTTCCGGCGATATAAAACCCGTGACCCATATGAGATAATTGATGCACGGAATATTAAGCTCCGGTTCTTTGATGAGCCAAAAGGTCTCCTGGGCTTTTACACTGTGCTGAATCGAAAGCAGATTATTGGACTGAATAATTCTGCAAATGAGGTTCAGAAAAGAACAGGTGCAATTCATGAGTTAGGCCATTCACTGATCGATTACAGATCTGCAGCTTCCGGCTATCGGTTTGAGGATTTCAAGTTTTTCAGCCTTTCCAATGCGCCCTCTGAATCGAATGCAAACCTGGCCGGTGCAGACCTGTGTATTTCCGACGAGTTCATCCTCGAAAGAATCCACTATGGTCAGTATCAGGAAGTTGTAGAGCACATCAACCAGCATATTTCGCAATACAAAACTGACAGCGCAAAGATGGCTTTTGAAGAAGAACAAATCCGGGATTTTTATGAATCCTACACCGATATTCCTTCTTACGACCAGCTTGCCATGGAGCTTGGTGTGGATGTCGGTGTGGTGAAATTCAAGTGCCGCGCACTGCGGTATAAGGATTATGACCTGCCGAACCTTCCCGAAACGAGAGCCGATTTTCTGAAGAACTGGCAGCGTAGTACCTGCTGGTAATCCACAGGAGAGCCCAATTGAAAAACATTATAAAGAGAACCTATGCAACCGCTGTAGGAATTGTCACCTACGGCAAGGACCCTGCGGGGATTACAAATAGAGACTTGAAAATAGTCGATAACGTCGCAGACATTTTATATCAGGACGCTGCTCTTCTGGGAAGTCCACTCTATTCCCAGGAGCAGAAGGATATATTCTATGAAGGCATCGCCAATGCCTATTTTGAAAATAAAAGAAACCAGCGGAGACTGAAAGCCGCTGTCAATAGAAGCATATAATCCGTCAATAGTTGCGTATATACCGTCAATAGTTGCATATAATCGGTATTCATGTGGAAAGGAGGTAGCCATCCATGGCCACAAACACGATGCGTCCAGAGAGAATATTTGTCACGGTTACCTCCATCTTCGATTCCACCGGCTATATGCAGCCGCTTGAAATCATCTGGAAAGACGGTCGGGTCTTTAAGATTGAGTCGATTAAGGACTTCCGACCGGCATCATCTTTAGCAGAGCATCTGCCGGGTGACTGCTACACCGTTGTCATCAAAGGTGAGGTCAAGCACCTCTTCTTTGAGCGCACAGACCCGCTGTACTCAGGCCGTTTCGGCAGATGGTTTGTGGAAGCACCAAGGGCTGCGAGGTAACACACAGTTATTTACACAGGGAGGAGGAGTCATAGATGCAAGAGAACAATGGCCGCACATATCTGGCCATCGACCTGAAATCGTACTACGCATCGGTGGAAGCCGCCGACCGCCACTTGGACCCGCTGACCACAAACCTTGTTGTTGCGGATTCCTCCCGGACCGAGAAAACCATCTGTCTGGCAGTCTCCCCTTCTCTGAAGGCCCACGGCATCAGCGGTCGCGCCCGGCTGTTTGAAGTCGTGCAGCGGGTGAAGGAGGTCAACCAAGAGCGGTTCCAGAAAGCAAAGCGTCTCGGCAAGCTGCCGAAGGACGAGGACGGAAACTACCACTTCACCTCCGCTTCTTTCGATGCGGATGCCCTTGCCGCTGACCCGGCGCTTGAGCTTTCTTATATCGTTGCTCCCCCAAGAATGAGACTATACGAGCAGATCAGTACGCAGATCTTCTCAATTTACATGAAATATATCGCGCCAGAGGACATCCATGTGTACTCCATCGACGAATGCTTCCTGGATGTTACTTCTTACCTGAATACCTACCGCATGTCCGCCCATGAGCTGGCCATTACGATGATCCGGGAGGTCCTCTACACCACCGGTATCACCGCCACGGCTGGGATTGGGACGAATATGTATCTGGCAAAGGTCGCCATGGATATTGTGGCAAAGCACGTCAAGCCCGATAAGGATGGCGTCCGGATAGCTGAACTGAACGAGCGAACCTACCGGGAACTGCTGTGGTGCCACACTCCCCTCACCGACTTCTGGCGGATCGGACCGGGCATCTCAAAGCGCCTTGCTGCACTCAACTGCTTTACCATGGGGGATGTTGCAAGGCTCAGTGTAAGAGATGAAGACAAGCTGTATGCCGCACTGGGTATCAACGCGGAGCTTGTGATCGACCACGCCTGGGGCTGGGAGCCTACGGAAATCAAAACCATCAAATCCTACAAGCCGGAAACCAACAGCATCTCATCCGGGCAGGTTTTGATGAAGCCCTATAACTTTGACCAGGCGAAGCTGATCGTAAAGGAAATGACGGAGCTGCTGGTCCTTGATCTGGTCCGCAAGGGTGTAGTCACAAAGAAAATCGAACTGACCATCGGCTACGACCGGGAAAGCATCAATTGTGTGCACAGAGGAAAAAGCATCAAGGACTCCGTTTACACTGTGGTCAAAACAGGAAAACATTATAACGGCACGGTCGTTTCTGACCATTTCGGCAGACCGGTTCCGAAATATGCACATGGCACCGGCAACATCAGCTGCTGGACGAGCAGCACCAGACGAATCATGGAAGTCATGATGGTGCTTTACGATAAAATCGTGGACCCCGATCTTCTGGTCAGGCGTGTAACCGTGGTTGCCGTGAACCTTCTGCATGAGGATGACATTCCAGAGGAAGCCCCGGAGCAGCTTGACCTGTTCACCGACTATGAAGCCCTGGAGAAGAAGAAAGCTGCGGAAGCGGCAGCGGACGATAAAGAGCGCCGATTGCAGAAAGCAACGCTACTGCTGCAAGCCAAATACGGCAAGAACGCTGTCCTGAAAGGCATGAACCTGTCTGAAGATGGAACCACCCGGCTTCGGAACGAGCAGGTCGGTGGACACAAGGCGTGAGAAGCCACTACCTGTCACGTCATTGCTACCTGTCTTCCACCACAAGAATAGATGCACCAGATGGTCGGAGCAGCAGATAAGTAGAAAGGTAGATAAGTAGAGAAAGATAATCACAGAACGGAGGGATGGTATGACCAAAGGAATCACAGAAAAAGAGCCGGACCCGCGCATCGTGTACGCAGATATTATCGACTTGCCCCACCACCAGTCAGCGACCAGACCTCACATGAGTCTGTATGACCGTGCTGCGCAGTTCGCTCCGTTCGCGGCTCTGACCGGCTACGATGACATGGTCAAAGAAGAAGCACGATATGTCGGGCAGCAGATAGAACTGGGCGAAGCATCCATAGAGCTTCTGAACCAAAAGCTCACCCTGATTGCCGATGTGATAGAGGATGGCGCGAAACCTACTGTGTCCATCACCTACTTTGAGCCGGACGAGAGAAAAGCCGGTGGGAAATATATAACCGTAACAGAGAAAATCAAGAAGATAGACCCGGTAGCCCGGAAGGTCATTCTGATGAAAACGGTGGGTTCTGCCGGGATGAACGCCACAATTGAAATAGACAGGATTACCGAAATCCACGGTGATCTTGTGGATTATATGGATGATGGCGTTGTGTGAGTATGTACCACTCATCCTGTATATTATATATTCTTATATATTATTTTCTTCTTTGAAGAAGACGTAGATAATGAATATATAAATATCTATATAAGAAAAGAATATATAGAAAAAAGGTTTTGAACATCTCATCTCACCCAAGACTGTGGCCACAGTCATCATGCGGACCCTGACTGTGGGCAAAATGGCAATACAAAAGAAACAAATATATATGGGAGCCTAATCACTATGAAACGATTACTAACACTATTCTTATCCCTTATCCTCTGTGTCTCTCTCGCTGGATGCAGTGACACCACTGACACCGCACTCCAACCTTCCTCCCCACCTGCATCATCCACGAATGTCCAGTCAACCGCTCCGCCATCCGCAGAAGCATCCTCGGCATCAACAACTGTATCCTCAGCATCTGAGAATATAGTCACGGAGCCGTCTTCCGAGATTACATCTGACACCCCTTTACTCCCCGCTGATTCCACCTTTTCCATTCACTTTATCGATGTGGGCCAGGCGGATGCAGCCCTTGTGGAATGCGATGGTCATTACATGCTGATCGATGGCGGCAATAAAGCGGATTCCAGCGTGATATATACGGTCCTCCGAAATGCCGGTGTACCGAAGCTCGACATCGTGGTTGGGACCCACGCTCACGGATCACATCGGCGGTCTGCCTGGTGCTTATAACTACACGACCGCCGACATCACCCTCTGCCCGACAACCTACTATGACAGCGATGCATTCTCTGACTTCAAGAAGTACGCTGAGAAAAACGGCGGTGGGATTACAATCCCGTCAGTAGGAGACATATACACACTTGGCAGCTCTACAATTACTATCCTTGGCGTGAATGATGGAAGCGATACCAACAACACATCTGTCGTTCTGAAAATCACCTATGGCAGCACAGCATATATATTTACCGGCGATGCCGAACGAGAGGTGGAGCAAGCCATCCTAAATAGAGGTGCGGATCTGTCCGCCACTGTTTTGAAGGTCGGCCACCACGGCAGCGACACCAGTACGACCTATCCTTTCCTCCGGGAGATCATGCCGGAGTACGCAATCATCTCTGTGGGAGCAGGAAACTCCTACGGACACCCCACTGATAACAACCTGAGCCGTCTGCGTGATGCTGACGTTACAGTGTACCGGACGGATTTGAATGGTGATATATATTTGGCCTCAGATGGTCAGACCGTTTCTATTACTTCCGACAAGTCAGCCAGCAAAGAAGATATATTGACCCCTGGCGGTATTGTGGTCACTCCCCCACCCGCTACACAGGACGATGTTCCTACCGCTGGCACCGAATATATAGTCAACACAAACACAGGCAAATTCCACTACCCTAACTGCCGGAGCGTGAAGCAAATGAAAGAAAGCAATAAGATGTACTACACCGGCACGAGGGATGACCTGATTTCCCAAGGCTACGATCCCTGCGGCAACTGCAATCCGTGAAAATAAATCAGCCCTGCCAAGAAATGGTCCTTTTCCACTTCCCCCGGCAGGGCTTGTTCATATTTTGTTCATGTTTTGCTGATATGCTGGTATATATATATATATATTATCGACCAATTCCAGAGTGACCGCCCTTCACCGATATATAAGGAGAAAAAACATATGGCAAATAAGCCCACAAAGCTCGATATCCAGTTGTGGATTCCTGCTGCAACAGATATATTCAAATCCATTATGCCACCGATAAATGCTCCCTATCCTCAGGTCATCATTGCAAACGGTCGGAACTTCCGCTCCATTAGAACCCAGCTTGTAAACGACCTCGCCTGTAAGAAAACTGAATTTCCCGAAGATTCCATTATGGAATATATACTTGGAGAGAACGGTGACGCAATCCTCATCCGTCAGAATCTTCTGCCCAATGACAGTGACGAACATTTCTGCTGGTTCTTCTGGCATGAGCTTGGTCACTTCTATGCCATCAATAGCGAAGTGACAGACCTGCATCACTACAACGATCCAGGGCTTACCGATGACAGCCATATTGTCGAATTCACCGCAGATGGCCCGGTCCTGGGGCTATCCGATGAGCGCCTCAAGCAGGAAGGGTATTGGTTCTGGCAGGAGTTTATTGCCGAAGCAATCTCCAAGTATGTTAGCTACAAGCACCGGTCAACTACACGGTACTATCATCCGGAGCTGATGGATTGGCATCCTCAATACTGGGGAGGAATCGTTGACCGTCTGGTGGGTTTACTTGATGATGCTCTCTGGTACTACCCCTCCACCATAGACGAATACGCTCTTGCACATTACTTTGCAAATCTTCTCATGGATGATTTTATTGTGCTGTATGTGAAAGCCGCCGCAGACAGGAAGTTAAAGGTGTACAGAGACGGAATGATTGTTCTGCCGGATGACGAGATCGAGCCCACCTGTATATCTGATGTAGATGATGAGAGATTCCGTGTCCAGCTCTGGAAAATGAAGGAGTTGCTTGAAACACAGGTAAAGAAGGATCACTTCTGGGAAATCGATGAAGATTTCCTACTAGAAATCGGTACCTGTATCGGAGAGCTGATGTTTGCAAAACTGAAAGTGATGTCAGAACAGGCGTGAATGCTCCCAGGCACGCACGCATCAAGGCAAACGATGTGTGAGATAACACAGAGATATGACACGGCCTGATATATCACAGATTATTATACATCAAGACGTTAAATATATTATAGCAGGAGTGTATTAAGAAATCAATAACAGCGGACAGCCACAAGCCACCCCACGATATATTTTCTGTGATTATATATATATTTCCACAAGGGTCTGGGATTATATGAGTGGTGTAATAATATATACGAAACCTGCACTTGTGTGCATCAGGCG
>OBLI01001834.1_pt1 | contig 19522 bp, 12 predicted proteins | sample 1519701 | NCBI WGS metagenome assembly OBLI01 (sample SAMEA3663005, study PRJEB22513) | pig gut metagenome | biome: pig gut; feature: pig-associated habitat; material: faeces | place: France | collected 2012
CTGTGATAATCTGTGCTAATCTGTGGACAAAAAAACTCAGTGGAAAAGAAAGCCGTGAGCTTGCGTCAGCAAGCCGTAACCACGAAGTGCCGTGGATAATATCAATGCGGAGCCAGCCGTGCCATTGAAAAAGCCGTGTTCATCCGTGCCAAAAATAAAAATCTGTGATAATCACAATATCTTTAGATATTAAAAAATCTGTGTTAATCTGTGCTAATCTGTGGACAAAAAGAACTCAGACCACAGATGTTTTTTTTTATAGACCACAGATTAACACAGATTGACACAGATTAAGAGCCAAAGGCTCTGATTATTGAAGAATGAAGAATGTAATCTTCATTTAAAATGGAATCAGAAGTGCATGATGATGTCGGCACCTACCTGCAGGGGATTGCCTTGCTGGGCAAAGGAGCGCTTGGTGCCGTCGATGCTGCTGTTGACAAGCATCGTGTTGTATTTGGTGTCGGTGAGGTTTCTGCCCCATACATTCAACTTGATGCAACCGAAATCCACCATTGCATGAGCACCGAGGGTGGCATAGAGCTTCTGACGATACTCATTGTCAACATCCCAATAGGTAGGGCCATTGCCTGCAACATTCAGTCCAAAGGTAAACTTGCCTATGCGATAGTCGGTCATGGCACTGAAGGTGTGAGTGGGGATGAAAGGCACCTGGTTGTCTTCATAGTCGAGCAGTTGGCTGTGGGTATAGCCATAGGTGGCTGCCCATGTGAAGCGGTTGTCGAAAGCCGTTCCGCGGAGCGACAACTCTACACCGCAACTGCTGCTGCGTCCGGCATTGATCATCTGACGACCATAACCATAATCGCCTGCCATAACCGAGAGTTGAAGGTCGCGCACTCGCATGTAATACACGGCTGCATCGGCATGGAGCTTGCCTCCAAAGAGATTGAGATGAGTGCCGAGCTCATAGTTCCAACTGGTCTCGGGCTTATATGTTATGGTCTCCTCCACCTTGGCATAGTCTTCGGCAGTATGCTCAACGGTCATATCGCCCTTGGCCATTGCCGCAAAGCCCGCCCCTATCTCGCGCTGCTCGTTGCTGAAGATATCGGAGAACATCTGGATGTTGTATCCACCGGCACGGAATCCCTTGCTGACAACTGCATATAGGTTGCTGCCACTGCCGAGATCGAGGGTAAGACCGAATTTAGGAAGCAGTTCGCTATATCCCTTATCAGTCTGATTCTCAAGACGAGACACAAACTTACTTGTGAAGTCAACGGGGATCTGAATCATCTGTCCTCCCTGTCCGGGCATCATCATTGTGCCCTTGCCAGTGAGGGTGAACATCGACTGTGTGGCATAGTCTATCGACACCTTCTGATAGTCATAACGCAGACCGAGGGTGAGCGTAAGTCGGTCGAAGAGTTTGATGTGTGACTCGTGATATACACCTACGTTCCACTGCGGGGTGCGGAATGTGCCAGGCACATAGTTGTCGCTGATGGTGAGCATCTGAGCCATGGCTGCGGGCATACCCATATTGGTGAGTATCTTGTTGTTCATAGCCTCTCCGAAGTAAACCGGTCCGTCGGTCTTCAACCACTGTTTGCTGAAGAACACTCCCGAGGCATGATTCCATTTACCGCCGCCCAAAGAGCGCAGTGAGAGTTCCTGCGTGATGGCGTTCATCTTCTGTCGCTGCTCAAGTTGCAGATAATCCTCGGGCAGATAGTCCTGGTCCATCACCATCTGGTCGTAGAGATACTGATGGCTTGTGGTGGAGGCAAAGAGCAATGACGGTGTAGTGTAAGTGACATGCAATCCGCTGTTCACCATCTGTCGCTTGTATCCATTGAGCAAGGTGGTTTGGGGTTCATTGAAATGCTTTGTCTCTGATTCGTATTCGCCATAGGGGAATCCGTTTTGGTTGACATACTGATAGTCGGTTGTGAAGTCGATATTCCAACCGTCGGCAGGCAGCCATACCAATCGGGCCTTGCCGCCAAACTCGTTGCTGAGGTCGGCATGCTCATTGAGATAGGTATTATCGAAGAATCCCTTCTGACCACTATAGAAGGCAGAGGTGGAGAAGGCAAACTTGTCGGAGGGACGATGATAATGTGCTATCTCGACATCCGACTGGAGTCCTGTAGCAAGTGAGAGACGGAGGTCGGTGCCCTGATAGTTCATCGGATTCTTGGAATACACGCGCATCAGTCCACCCTCGGTATTCATACCATAGAGAGTGCCCTGCGGACCTCGCAGCACATCCACACGGTCGATGCCGTAGAAGTGGCTATTAAACGAACTCTTGTTGACGAGCGGGATATTGTCATAATACACACCGACGGCGGGATTGCCAGAGCGACTGCCGATACCTCGCATATAGGTGGAGGAAGTGAGTCGCGAACCATAGGCGGGGATGGACATCGACGGAACGAAATACGACAATCCGGAGATGTCCCTGACATTCAGCGATGTCAGTTCGTTGTCGGTAAACACTGAGCTCGACAGCGGTTGGCGACGCAGTTTCACACTTTCCTTGGGCTGAGCCACTACAATAACCTCGTCGAGGTCATATACCTTTGCCGTATCCACACGCTCAAAGGCATTTGCACATACAAACGGGAACAAGACTATTGATCCCGCGAGAAGAGTTTTACGTATCATTTCTATTATCAATTAAATTTTCGGGTGCAAAGGTACGAAGATCTGACTGAATGTGCAATCCTAATATATTATGATTCTGCGGTCACTCGTTGATTGCCCCACAATGCGGACACTTGCCAAGTCCGGGGATACGTTTGCCACAATTACCACAGATATATCGGGCGAGAACAAGACGCAAGCGACGTATGGCAAACCAGATATATACTACAAGCAGGACGTATCCTATATAATATAAGGTGAAAATGCTGAATACGACGTAATCCACGGCACATACTGCCGCAAGACCGAGAAGATAGAGAACGGCACTGCCAAAGGGCAGACGACGCATCACATCCTCAACAACGGCAATGCCCATGATAATCAATGCCCATACAAGTGACACGAAAAGACCTATCACGGGTATTACGGCAAAGGGATTGAGGGTGGGATGGAAATAGAAATGCCTCCAATCCTCGGGTACGAAATTCTGTATCGTGGCATAGACAGTGGCTGATGTAGCCACGAGGATGGTGAGCAGTGTGGGGAGCACCGAACTGATGTCGTGGAAATGCACGATGAAGGCGTCACGACGATATAGCTTGCGCAGACCGTAGCTCGCAGTGACTATTACCACAAGTGCAAGGAAAAGCAGCAGGTGGTTATTGGAGAACATATCTATGAACTGCGATATGGGGTCGTCGGGGGCTACACTGTTGAGGAGGTCGCACTCGCGAGTCCATCCCTGCGACATTTGGTCGCGGGCGAGTTTCACCCACACACTGTCGATGGTGTCATTGGAAATGGTCTTTATCTCCGCCACGACAAGTTGGTCACCACGGTATAATATCGTGGAATCGTAGATGGATGTGTCGGGATTCTCATATATAATCATTGAGTCAACCTTCACCACAAAATTGTAGTTGCGGTTGTAGTGATGAATGGCAGTGAAGCCATTTTCATGCTTATAACATGAAGTGAGCGACATGATTGACAGAAGCAGCATCACCACTGGTAGAAGCAGACGCAAGGGATTATTTCTCATCATAGCACACGTTCATCTGACATTTAGCACAATCAAACTGAAGACGGAAGCGGCGACCGTCGGGCAAACAGAGGAAATAGGGTTCACGATATGGCGAGGGACGTCCGCCTCGCTTTACGCAATAGCCAAGGGCATAGCGCAGACAATAGCGGCACTGCATCACGATGCCTTCTGAGGGTGATGACTTCTCGAATGCCGAGTCGAAGGCACGGAGTCCGTGAGCAAGATAGAACTCACGCGACTTGGCATTGGCTATATTATATAAATATGTGTAGCGCGAGGGATAAAGATGTGGCACACTATCCCCTACTCCAACATTATTATGCGGTCTTTCCGTATGTCGTATTTTTTCAGCAAGACTGTCTATTGCCTCGCGACGCATCTTTGCCAAGAGGCTCGACGGTACGAAGTAATCAAACGAAGAGGGTATATCGACACCGTCAGCCACAAACGATGTGCCGCCAAGTTTGGACAACTGACGCACGATATTCTCGTGCTGCGGCTTTTCAGCCTTCTGCAGTTGAATATCCTCAATGGCAATGCCACAGAATTCATCTGCCTCTGCCTTAAGGCACAACTTATCGCCATCGGCAGAAAACGACAAATGTACTTTTATCTTACGCTCTGCCGAAGGACGGGAAAGCATACGTTCAAACTCCTGGTCGTTGTTGCGATATAGGGATGTGCCCTTTCGCATTCCCTTTGGCATATTCAATGGGAACAACCTATTGTTTTCCACCTTGTTAACGCGAAAGCCTTCAAGTTGACGTTCATCATTGATAAAACAGAGTCCGTCGCCATTGGCAAAAGTCGAAAGACCTGCGACAGTAAACCACGGTCCACGGATTTCCTTCACCTTTCCCACATATTCGCCAAGAGCCTTGGGAGTGTCGGGCGACGAGATGTCAGGGCGTCGGCCGGAGGCGAAATAGGTGGTAAATCCACGGTTGAATGTCTTCGACAGATTGGGAGTGAACAGATGTCGGCTCCTACCAAGTGAGGCACGGCGATAGCGATCGGGGAAACGCTCCACAAGTGCGTCGAGCCTCTGACTATAGGCTGCAGTGACATTCTTCACATATACCATATCCTTGAGTCGGCCTTCTATCTTGAACGACGTGGCACCAGCCTCGGCAAGAGCCTCAATATTGTCAATCTGTTTCATATCCTTTAGTGACAACAGATGGCGTGATTTCTCAATCATTGTGCCATCGGAATCCACCATATCAAAGCTCAGACGGCAGAACTGTGCACACTCGCCCCTATTGGCCGAGCGTCCGAAACAATACTGAGAGGCATAGCACAATCCACTATAGCTTACACACAAAGCCCCATGCACAAACACCTCCAACTCTACATCGGGCACCGACTCGTGTATCTCGCGAATCTCGTCGATGGACAGTTCGCGAGCAAGCACTACCCTACTGAATCCCAAACTCTTAAGCCATCTCACCTTCTCGGCAGTGCGATTGTCGGTTTGAGTGCTCGCATGACACTCCACCGGCAGCGAGCCAAGCATATCGAGCAACGCCATGTCCTGCACAAGGATGGCATCCACACCGATATCGGCAAGGTTGTGGAGAAGGCGGCGCGTAGCCTCCAGTTCGTTGTCGTAAATGATAGTGTTGACAGTGACATACACCTTAGCCCTGAAGCCATGGGCATAGCTACACAACTCGGCAATGTCGGAGAGCGAATTGCCTGCGGCAGCACGCGCACCAAACCGCTCTGCACCGATATACACAGCATCGGCTCCATGGTCGATGGCAGCCTTGCCACATTCCACGTCGCGCGCCGGAGCTAACAGTTCGAGAACTTGCATTGTCATTGTATCTGGCTGATGTCGTAGGGAGTCTCCTGATAAATATAGTAGTTGATCCAATTATGATACAGCAGGTTGGCATGGGCACGCCATGTGACGAGCGGTTCGTTGGCGGGATTATTGTCGCGATAATAATTTACGGGCATGTCAACATCATCACGTATGCCCTTGTCGCGCTTATACTCGTTGTCGAGAGTGTTGAAGGCATACTCCATGTGACCAGTGATAAAGAACTCCCTACCCCCGCGTGCCATCACCATACTCACCCCGTTCTCGGGTGATTCGGCAATAAGAGTGAGTTCGGGATTGGCGAGAATATCCTCCTTGTGCACCTCGGTATGACGGCTGTGAGGCATATAGAACACATCATCGAAACCGCGGAAGATAGGCAAATGCGGGCAGAGGGTGTGCTGGCGGAACACGCCGAACATCTTCTTGGAAAGCGGATACTTGGGAATACCATAATGGTAATATAATCCGGCTTGTGCTGCCCAACATATATATAGGGTGGAAGTGACGTGATTACGAGCCCAATCGAAGATACCTGTAATCTCGTCCCAATAGTTGACATCCTCAAAGTCCATTTGCTCCACAGGAGCACCAGTAATGATCATGCCGTCGAATTTCTCGTCACGCATCTTTTCGAAGTCACGATAGAACATCATCATGTGTTCGATGGGAGTGTTCTTGGGTGTGTGACTCTTGAGTTTCATAAAACTAACCTCCATCTGCAGCGGTGTATTCGACAGCAGACGAATGAGGTCGGTCTCGGTAGTGATCTTGAGTGGCATGAGATTCAAAATCACTATTTTCAATGGGCGTATGTCCTGAGTGGTGGCGCGAGTGTTATCCATCACAAAGATGTTCTCGCGCTTGAGCAGCTCTATTGCTGGTAATTTATCCGGTAATCTAAGTGGCATCTTAATATATTTATTTATACAATCTTTACTACACACGATGAGCAGTTGTCATATCCTCCGGCATCAATGGCGGCATGGCAAAGCTGACTGGCATTGCAGTCGATATCGAGCAATCGCTCAATATGACAGTCGTCAACCATGTCGGTCATGCCATCAGAGCAGATGAAGAACACGTCATCGACAAGGAGGTCGGCGGTGATTTCCTGCATATCGATAAATGTTGTGGTGCAACCGGCACCAATACAGTTGGTGATGGCATTGGAATGGCCTTGTTCACCATATAAGGCAGAAAACGAGTGGTCGGTGCTCAACTGCTGGAGCGCACCATTGCGAAAACGGTAGATACGGCTGTCGCCGCAGTTTATCCAATAAGCACGTCCCTCATAGAAAAGCAATCCCACGAGCGTAGTACCCATATTCCGATAGGCATCATCGTTTTTGCCCTTTGAGTTGATAATATTATTTATACTGTTGAGCCATCCCACGATGGCTTCGTTGAAGTCCTGGTTGTTGAGTTTCTCGGGCAGGTCGCTGAGGAAGAAGTGAAGACTGGAGAGAACCTCCTGACTTGCCACCTCGCCAGCCTCGTAGCCTCCCATACCGTCGGCTACACACACAGCCAGTCGGTCGCACACCGACATATCAATCTCTGCAGAATAATCTTCGTCGCGAATATACTTATTGCGCACGAGTATCATATCCTCATTATTGGTTCTTACAAGACCCACATTGCTTGATGCTGTAATCTGTAGTTTCATTTTCTTTTGGGTATGGTTTAATCAGTTAATAATTACCTGCAGATTAATATTTGCAATCGATAGGATATCATTGTTCTTAAGCGGCATTCCGACATCGGTCTGCAGACGCTTGCGATTGATGAATGTGCCGTTGGATGAGTGCTTGTCCATCACGCACCAACCATTGTCCTGACTATAGAACAGTTGTGCATGCACGCCAGATACATACATGTCCTTCTCGAAGAGTTGGCGATAAGGTCCTTGTCGGCGACCGATGATGGCACCGTTGATACCCTGTATGCTTATGTTGAGCTGATTGCTCACAAGGGTGAGGCGCGGCACATTGGGATCGACAAGGGATTGGGAAATATCTATACTCGAACGCGAGACCGATGTGACGGGAGAAGCTGACGTCATACTCTCAACCATTGTGGTGCGCTGTACGGCAGCCTCAATCTCTTGTGCCGACTGCATTATACCGCCACAATACGTGCAGCGGCGACCCGAACCGACATGACCACAGCTCTTGCAGTAGGAGAGCGCTTGTCCACACTGGTCACAATAGTAAGATCTCTCCTCAATCTCTTCCTTGCAAAACGGACATGTTATCATATATTTATATCGCTTTTAATAAATTTCAATACTTGTTTTTATCAAAACATCCCACCACTGGGAATGTCTTCGGCAGTAATCATCTTATATGTTTCTGCCGTGATGCTATGCGGAGGCATCGAGGCAACACGCTCTGACAGGCGTCCGATGGTAGCGTCGAGCAAGTTACGCATCTCACGGGCATTGCCGAATGACTCGCGCTTGTTCATAACCATACGGCATACCTCGCCCATCAGTTTGAACTCGGCATCCTGTGACAGTTCATAGTCTTGCTTTGCAGCCATCTTCTTGAATATCGACACAAGCTCATCCTCGTTGTAGTCGTCGATATGCAGACGATGGGTGAAGCGGCTCGCCAAACCGGGATTGGTGTTGAGGAATATGTCCATGCGGTCCTTGTAGCCTGCTACGATGACTACAAACTTGCCACGGTCGTCCTCCATCCTCTTCATAAGAGTATCAACAGCCTCCTGGCCATACTGGTCTTCACCACTACATATATTATATGCCTCGTCAATGAAGAGCACGCCACCCATAGCCTGGTCGCACAATTTGTTGACAAGCTTGGGAGTCTCGCCCATATACTTGCCCACCATTGTGGCGCGGCTTGCCTCTACCACATTCTTGGTAGGCAGTATATCCATGCTCTGAAGCAGTTCGCCCATCAGTCGCGACACAGAGGTCTTACCCGTACCGGGATTACCCGTGAGCACGAAGTTCATCACTATCTGCTGAACTTTACCAATTCCGCTTGCCGAACGCTGTTTCATAAACATACTCTGCACGGCAAGACGGCGGATGAGATTCTTCACCGAGCGCATACCCACGAAATCGTCCATGTCGTTGAGCACCTCGTCGAGAGGTCGAACAGCCTGACCCTTGTTGGAGGGCAGGTCGTCGATGACTATGGTGTACATGTCGCTGTCTGTAAGAGTATGCTTGGACATCTCCTCAACAAGGCGGTGACTCTGATTCTCTACAGTCTCGTCGAACATCTTCCTTGCCTCACGCGCATTACCGAAATTGCGGTCGCGCCTGAGGTATATCTGGTCGAACATTCGTTTTATTCCTGCCTTCACCTCATCATCCATCGAGAACTTGCGGGCTGTTGCCATATTGAGGAATATCTGCGTAAGCTCCTCAGAGGTATAGTCCTCGAAATTGATGGTCTGTGTGAAACGGCTCTTCATACCGGGGTTGGAGTCGATGAAATCGTGCATCTGGCGGGTATATCCGGCCACTATGCAAATAAACTTGCCACGATCGTCCTCAAGTCGCTTTAGCAGTGTGTCGATAGCCTCAGAGCCAAAGGTATCGTTGTCGCTTGATGCAAGAGTATATGCCTCGTCGATGAACAGTACACCGCCGATGGCGGAATCAACAAGTTGGTTGGTCTTTATCGCTGTCTGTCCGCTAAATCCTGCCACCAGTTTCGAGCGATCGGCCTCAACGAGTTGTCCTCTCGACAAGATACCCAAGGTCATAAACACCTTGGCCATTATTCTTGCCACGGTAGTCTTACCCGTACCGGGATTACCCGTAAAGATATAGTGCTTGCCTTGGAAGGTGTTGCTCTCGCCACGTTGTATCTGAAGATTGAGATAAGAGGCAAGATTGGTAATCTCTTCCTTGACGCTCTTTAGTCCTACAAGTCCGTTGAGTTCCTTAAGACAATCATTGAAATCGACAGTCTTTGGTTTCTCATAAGGCACATCGTCGGGCAATATCGTCATCAGTTCCTCATCACTCGTCTGCTGCAAGTCGTTCTTTTGAAGTCTTTCAGCCTGTCGCTTGCATATTGTGTCAAACAGCTGGCGCATCGTACGTCCGTTGGCGAAATCCTTGTCGCGATGTTCGTAATTCTCACGTATGACTGTCTTGATAATGTCCTCAGCCTGTGGAGAAATAATATACTTCTTCTCGCGGGCGAAACATAGGAGAATCTCATACAGTTCCTCGGGAGAATAATCGTCGATGTTGAGGAAATAGTTGAAACGACTCTTGAATCCCGGATTGATACGGAAGAGGTTGTCCATCTCCATGCGATAGCCTGCTGTGATGACAACAAAATCGCCGCGGTCGTCCTCCATGCGCTTCATGAGTGTCTCAAGAGCCTCGGCGCCACTCTGGTCGCGCTCGCCCGACTGGTTGAGGGGTGCCAGGGTATATGCCTCATCCACAAACAGGATTCCGCCCTTTGCCTTGTCGCAAAGACGATTTACCAGTTTGGGGGTCTCGCCCTGATATTGGCTCACCATCTTCGACCTGTCAACCTCGACGACATGACCGCTTTCGAGATAGCCTATAGCTGCGAGTATCTCACCCAGTTTACGGGCGATAGTGGTCTTTCCTGTACCAGGATTTCCTGTGAGCACCACATGCATTGACATCTTCTCGCCGCCACCGAGACCTCGGTCCTGACGCTCCAAACCGTTCTTCACGGAGAATGCAATCTCTCTGACAGCCTTCTTCACCTCGTTCATTCCGATGAAGCTGTCCATATCCTTAAGAATATCATCAAGCGGACGGTCTTCGGGCACATACTCCTTAATGTCGGATTCCTCTACGACAGTAGCCTCAAGTCCACGACTAATGAACGACGTGAATATGTTCTCGGCTTGGGTGATGGCCTCGTGGGCAAAACCGAATGTCTCGTCCTTTGTCTTCACCCTATACTTGAAGTAAGCCTTCAGTTTCTTCTCAGCCTCAGGGGTATAGCTCGTTATTCCATACTTCGACTTCAGCTGTTGACGGCATATCTCATAGAGTTCCATAAAGCCAGGGGTGGGCAAATAGAACTTATACTTGAAACGATTGGATATGGCAGGGTTATTTGTGAGGAAGTCGTCCAATCCCTTGGTCAATCCTGATATAATCACTATCGGGTCGTCTTCCCAATGATCCATCTCGACAAACAGTTTGTCGAGCGGATTAACCTGATTGGAATATCGGTCGGGCAGAAGTTTCTGCACGTTGTCGAAAAACAAGACGCCCCCCTTGGCCTTCTTGATATTGTCGTCCCACTTATCCACGAAGCGCTTATAGTCAACAGCATCGACCATTGTAAGTTTTTGCTTCTGAATAATCTTGTTTTGATAAAAATAATCCCGGATAACCTCCGCAAGCATCGTCTTTCCAGTACCCGTTTCACCCACTATTATGGCGTTGACGCTAAGTCTCACGTTGGCAATGTCTTTACGCGAATGAAGAAACGTATAAGTATTGACAACCGTCTTGAGCTGTTGTTTCACCTCATTAAGACCGATTATCTGACTCAATACGTTCTCCGATGCAAGAGCATGTCCACACCAGCGGCAGTACTTGGCTATAGAGCGGTTTTCCTTATGACAATGTTCACATTTCATTCCTTATAAGAAACTTTAGTTAAATCAAATAGTTATATGCTATCAGTTCGCCCAGCAGCAACGCTATCATCAATGTCCACATCATATAATGCAGCACCGACTCGCTGGCTACCGCCTGGAACTGGTTTTCAACATCTTCAAGCATTCCGAACTTCGATCCCTTAAACTTATACGACTTTGTTTTGAAAGTATAATAAAGGGGTTCGATGAGCAACGACTTTACATCATCGTCAATAACATCGTTAATGAGTTCCCTGTCATATACCTTGTCGGTACGGTTTTCTGAGAAATGGCATATTACCATATATAATAATGTAATAAGCACAACACTCACCGTGAAAAGCGACGGCATGCTCACATCAATATACTTAAGAAGCCACAACGGCAGGAAAGATGTCAAGAATCCGAATACTCCCCAGAATGTGCACAACAGGAATCCGTAACCACGGAAGAATGCCCTCATGGCACATATCAATGCCGTTACTCCACCTACAGGCAGGCAAATGGTCATAAACCCATTGATGAGCATGGCTTCCTTGTCGTGGAATCCTACTACGATCACTCCCAACAACCAAAGTACGCAGAGCGAGAAATACAACACACGCCATATACCACGGCGCACTTGCGCCTTGCTGAACTCTTTCTTGATATGGTCGAAATGCTGCTTAGTATCTTCTTTCGCCTGCACAAAACGACGATAGAAACCATATTGCGGGTCGTAGGAACCTACGACATTCAGCCAGTCTTCCAGTCGGTGCTCATAGCTATATTCCTCAGTGAAATCTTCATTAGGATCCTCATGATAGAAAGCCGAAAGCCACTGTGGCAAATGTCCTTGTCGCACCTCCTGTCTCACATCAGCAGTGAATTTGGTGTCGATATTAAGACCGTCATTAAGCACTTTTCCCGAAGGCAACTGATAAAGTGGTGTGGCACCGAGTATGCGGCAGAAGCGATAGGCTGCCGTGCGCATATCATAGTAACCGAGACGTTGACGGTTTTCATCAGAGTTGAGGTCGAAGCATCTCTGTGCCTCTGCCATCTCACTAACCCATCCGTGCATTTGTGCAAAATACATGAAACGGCCATTGGGATCACTAAACTCAGAGATATACTCATCAAAATCCCTATCGCTTACAGACTGCCATTTGATAAGTTTTTCTGCCAACATCTCTCCCACCTTCTGTGGTGTGTCGGCATCCTTGAGGTCGTAGGCTGCATTGCGGTCAATATTATACAACACCTTATATGCCAGATGCTGGGAGAACTCCTTACCCTCGGTTAGGATTCGGAGGGCCTCGCATGCCATACGGTCTTCATGGCAATACATCCACGACAAGAGTCGGCCGTCGGTAAGACTGCGCCAATCGTTTTCGGTCAACTGCTCGTTTCCGAAGCAACGCACGATATCCTTTAGGGTCTTAGTATTATGATTGACAATGAACGGCATACTGGGATCTATCTCATATACTGTCTTCATTACTGCCAATGCCATTTCCTGCTGGGTGCCCTGCTGGAAGTATTTTCTCATTCTGTCAACATCACAGTCGGTACGGCTCTCAAGGTATATCCACAGACGGTCATGCGGATTGCGCAACACTATGGAATATTCCGACATGTTGCTAATCATCGACAAGGCTACTGCATGAATATCTAAACACTCCTTGTTGTTGACATCACGATAAGGCCATGTTGGCTCCATCGCATATACAGCTGCAATAAGTCCAGCCTGTGGGTCGGCAGGATATCTGTTCTTTACTATATCCTTAAGGGCAATGCTCACCTTCTCATTTCCGCACTGCTCAAACCAATTTGCCAGACGACCGCCATAGAGATAACCTCTTGCTATGCGCTCATTTTCTATAAGCATAGGCACCAGGTCGGCAGCACTCTCTGCAACGAGATTACGCTCGGGATCAACTACGAAGGCCTTGTATTTGAGGAATGGAGATGTCTCATCCACCTGGGGACTCTCGCCCATAAACCAACGTTCCACCTCCTTATATTTCCATCTTGTCTGGGTGTTTACGGCGGTAAGGCCTTTGATAATCATCCTTACTCTCTCAGGCAATGAGTCAATCTTGGGTATTCGGCCCTCGTTCTTGTATTTCATGATTGTTCGCTCACTGTTGGTGAACGGACTGCGGCCATACCACAGGGCGAGCAGGGTGATACCAAGAGAATAAAAGTCGGTGGCTGGCGTCAATTCCACCACACCGTCAATAACATCGGCATACATTTCCGGAGAGGCATATACCGGAGTGCGCGCCTGGGTAGTGCGATGAAGCGCCTCATTGTCCTTCATTACTGACGAAATACCGAAATCGCCAAGCACAAGCTGGGTGTGCTCACTATCGCGGAAAAAGAAATTTCCAGGTTTGATGTCCTTGTGGATTATTCTTAGGTTATGGCAATATTCAAGGGCGGCGGCAGCCTGCAAGGCAATTCTGCGGAACTGGTCGATATCGCCATTAATCTTATATTTGTCGAGAGTACCTCCCTCAAGGTATTCCATAAGTTCGTAATCACGATATACTCCATCTACATACACCTTTCCGAAGTCATAGGTCCTGACAATCATCTCGAAGTTTATTGTCGAGACAAGTTTCATCAGCTTCTTTTTGACCTTAAACTTAGGATAATACACTTTGAGCACGAGTTTCTTGTCATCCTTTTCAACAAGGAACACCTGTCCCTCTCCGGAATTGTCGCTAAGTGTTTCCACCTTGATGTATCTCTCTCCACGAATGAAGAAAGAATCAGCAGGGGCAGCTGTATCTGCATTGCCACCGGGTATGGCAGTCGTTGCAGAGGCATTAACAGTCCCTTGGGCATCCACTTGAGTTTTCAAAGTGATTGCCTCCAATGTATTGTCAGGGCGTAATGTAGTGTCAGGAGCGATTGTCGCATCCGACCTAAAAGTTTTGTCTATCGTGTCCATTAGCCACCAATCTAATTGTTTTTAGTTGTTGTATTTTGACCAGAACCAGAATGTCCCAGTATCACCCATCGTCCGCCAAGCTGTGGTTTGGCACAACCGCAAGGTCCGCTATGCATAGCGTGCTTGTAGTTGCATACCCAAGCAAGGCGCACTCCTGCCGGTTTCATAGCCATGGCATAGTTGCGTGCCTTGACTGGCGAAGGTTGCGGTTTGGTAGACATCTCACCAAGCGCCTCGGTAATCATTCTCGCAAGATCCATTTTCTTTGTCTCAAGTTGTGCCTCTGTCATTCTCTCAGCCTTACGATGAGGTATTTCGGGGGTTGGTTCGCCTTTGTCTTCTGCCAGCATTTTCAGTACCCTTACCCTGAGCTGTTCGTTTATCTTGCAACTCTCCTGGTCGGCCTCACAACTGAATGGCTCTATATTCTCAAGTCGTGACATTTCGTTGGTCAGTTCCTGAAGACGTTTAAACTCTGGAGTATGATGAAGGTATTCCAACTGTTCCTTGGCATCAGAGGTGAGGGGATAACCGCATTTCTTGCAGAAAGCAAACTCGTTGAGAGTATGACATTCCGGACAGACGATACCGCCTCTTGGACTACCACATTCGGGGCAATATGCTCCGTCGCCCGAAAATGGCGCTCCGCAGAACGAGCAAACATCATCCTTGACATACCTGCGGCAATTTTCGCAATAATCGGCACCTTGAGGAAGCACCGAACCGCAAATCGGGCATAAAGAAGCGCCCTGCTGTGGCATAGGGTCCACCTTGGCTTGTGCATAAGCATATTGGCCAGCACCTTCGGGCTCGGCACTGGGAATATTTTCCTGGGTTCTATACAGATGACTCTGTAGTTGTTGAACCTCTGAATTGTTCATTGTATGATCTTTGTTCATTTTGACTATTAGCCTTTTTCGTTTTTATTGGGACAAAGGTAATAAAATAAATCAAAATAACAAAATTTTTATGCAATAAATATCTTTTTTATTAAAAAAAAGTGCCCTTAAGCCAATATTTTATAGCTGAAAGGGCACTATTTTGTATTATTTTGCGCAATAATTACCAAAGTTCGAGGCGTTCTGCCTTTGGTACAAACATCTTGTCGCCTTCCTTCACGTCGAAGGCTTCATACCATGCATCGATGTGTGGCAAGGCTCCGTTTACGCGCCAACGACCAAGTGAGTGTGGGTCGCTCTTTGTGCGGTTGCGAATCTCTGCTTCGGTGATATTTCCTGCCCACACACCAGAGTAGGCAAGGAAGAATCGCTGCTCGGGAGTGAATCCGTCCTTATCGCCACATGGCTGCTGCTGCATGGCGTGCTTCAGGGCATTAAACGAGACCATCAGTCCTCCATGGTCGGCAAGATTCTCACCAAGAGTGAACTTTCCGTTGGCATTTAGGTCGGGAAGCACCTTGATATTTGAGAAATATGCTGCATATTCATCGGCACGCTTTGTGAAGTTGTCTCCATCAGCCGTGGTCCACCAATCATTCATATTGCCGTCCTTATCGTAATGACGACCGGAGTCATCAAATCCGTGAGTCATCTCATGTCCAATGACTACACCTATGGCACCATAGTTAAAGGCATCGTCGGCATTGGCATCGAAGAATGGCGGCTGAAGGATACCAGCCGGGAAGCATATCTCGTTGGTGGTAGGGTTATAGTAGGCATTAACGGTCTGGGGAGTCATGTGCCACTCATCCTTATCCACTGGTTTACCAGCCTTCTTATTTATCTCATACTCATTCCAAAACTTTTTACATTCCACAATATTGTCATAGTATGATTTTTTCATATCTACAGTAAGTTTCGACATATCGGTCCATTTGTCGGGATAACCAATCTTCACATAGAAGGAGTTGAGCTTGTCGAGTGCATTTTTCTTTGTCTCCTCGCTCATCCATGTCTGTGCCTCGATTCTCTCAGCGAGCGACACCTGCAGATTCTTCACGAGCTGCTTCATTCTCTCCTTTGACGACTCGGGGAAATACTTCTCGGTGTAAATCTTACCGAGGGCTTCGCCCATCTGTCCCTCCACCTGTGCAGTGGCACGCTTCCACAGAGGATAGTCTTCCTTGCGTCCCGACATCTTTTTGCCGAAGAACTCGAAGTTTGCAGCGATAGCATCCTCGCTCAGATAGCTCACTGCCGAGAGAATATGACGCCACTGCATATAGTCGCGCAACTCCTCTGCCTTGAGGGTGGCCATCAGCTTGTCGGCACCGTCAAGAAACTCGGGTTGTCCCACCACAATCTCCTGCATATACTTACTCTCTATACCGCCGGCATTTGCTATCTGCTCCATATAGAGATGGGGGTAGCGGGCATTGAATTCCTTAAGGGTCATCTTATGATAATTGGCCTCGGGATCGCGCAGTTCCGAATTACTCTTCGATACCTTTGCAAGTTCTGTTTCAAGGCGAAGAATGTTCTTCATTTTCTTTTGTGATGCCTTCTCGCTATAGCCAAAGAATTTGAACATATTCACCACATGCTGCTTATAAGCCTCACGGATGTCGGCAGTAGCAGAATCATTGTCGAGATAATACTCTTTCTGACGAAGAATAAGTCCGCCCTGGAATACATTTAAGATATTCTGCTTGGAGTTTTTCTCGTCGGCACCGATATAAATGCCATAGAACTCATTGCTTGTATATGTTGACATCTCCTTCTGCAGAGCCACAAGCTGATCGATGTTCTTGGCAGCCTGTATGCGGTTGAGCATAGGCATAACAGGAGCTATGCCATCAGCACTTCTGCGCTTCTCATCGGTGGCGAGCTTATACAAGTCACTGAGTTTGCGTTCTGTTGTACCCTCGGCATAAACATTAGTTTTCAGTTCGTTGAGGATACCGTTGATTCTTTTCACGTTGTCTTCACCGAGTTTGTCGAAACTGCCATAGCGCGAATAAGCGGCAGGCAGTGGGTTGTTCTTCATCCATCCACCGCAAGCAAACTGATAGAAATCGTCGGCAGGACGCACACTTTTGTCGAAATCGGCACCATTCAGACCGGTACCAAGGTCACTCTGTGCCATGCCCGTTATAGCAATCGAGCATAAGGCAACAATTGGGATAATCTTTTTCATAGTTTTATAATTATTCACTCTTCATTCTTCATTTTTCACTCTTCATTTCCTCGAGTTGCATGGACAATGTTTCCCATTTTTCCACCTCCTCATCGAGAGCTCTTTTCGTCGAGGTATATTCGGTGATGATGGTCATGTCGGAGGCATTCTCTGGATGACATAGGATATTGTCGAGTTCTTTCAGCCGAGCTTCCATCTTCTCAATCTTGTTTTCCGATTCCTTTACGGCTTTATCTGCCCTCGATATCTTTTTCATTCTTTCCTTGCGCTCGGCATAACTTTCCTTTTCGGCGGAATTATTGCCCGAGACATTGGGTGACTGTGGTGCGGGAGTCGCAGACGACGGTTTATCATCCGCCTTGACTGGTGCCACACTCGGATCGTCGATAGATGCCAGATAGTCGTAGATACCACCGATATGCTCCCTCACCCTACCGTCAGCAAACTCATATACCTTGCTTACAAGTCCGTCGAGGAATTCACGGTCGTGACTGACGATGATGGCTGTACCGTCGAATGCCTTTATCGCTTCCTTCAGCACATCCTTCGACGGCATGTCAAGATGGTTGGTAGGCTCGTCGAGAATAAGGAAGTTGACCGGCGAGAGCAACAGGCGAATCATCGCAAGACGACTACGCTCTCCTCCACTGAGCACCTTCACTTTTTTTTCCGATGCTTCGCCTCCAAACATAAAGGCTCCGAGGATGTCGTTGATCTTGAGTCTCACCTCTCCCTTGGCCACCCTGTCGATGGTGTCGAACACAGAGATACTCTCGTCAAGCATCTGTGCCTCGTTCTGCGCGAAATATCCTATCTGCACATTGTGTCCCACCTTGAGGTTACCATCAAAGGGTATCTCGTTCATGATACATTTCACGAGTGTGGATTTTCCTTCACCGTTTCTTCCCACGAAAGCCACCTTCTCGCCACGTTTTATACTCAGAGTCACATTGCTGAACACGGTATGCTCGCCATAGTCCTTGCGCACATCCTCGCAGATAATCGGGAAGTCGCCACTGCGCAGACAGGGAGGAAACTTGAGGTGCATGGCTGAGTTGTCCACTTCGTCAACCTCGATGGGCACTATCTTCTCAAGCTGCTTGATGCGGCTCTGCACCTGCACTGCTTTTGTGGGTTTATATCTGAATCTCTCTATAAAGTCGCGCAGGTCGGCAATCTCCTTCTGCTGGTTCTCGTATGCCCTTAGCTGTTGCTCTCTCCTCTCCTTGCGCAACTGAACGTATTCGTTGTATTTCACCCTATAGTCGATCACCTTTCCGCACGAGATCTCGAGTGTCCTGTTTGTGACGTTATTGATGAACGCACGGTCGTGGCTCACCAATACCACAGCCTTTGCCGACTGCATGAGAAACTGCTCCAGCCACTGAATACTCTGGATGTCGAGATGGTTGGTGGGCTCGTCGAGCAATAGCACATCCGGTTTGCTAAGCAGAATCTTTGCCAATTCGATACGCATTCGCCAACCGCCCGAAAATTCGCTCGTAGGACGGTCGAAGTCGGTGCGCTTGAATCCGAGTCCCACAAGCGTGCGCTCAATCTCCGCCTCGTAGTTGTCGGCACCCATCATCATATATCTGTCATGCTCCGAGGTGAAGCGCTCCACCAGTTCGGCATACTCCTCACTCTCATAGTCGGTGCGCTCGGCCAACTGTCTGTTCATCTCGTCAATCCTCTCCGCCATCTTGCGTATGTCGGCAAAGGCTTTCTGCGCCTCCTCCTTCACGGTGGTGTCGTCCTGCAGGATCATCACCTGTGGCAGATAGCCGATGGTGCATCCGTTGGGCACGGCCACCACTCCTTCCGTAGGTTTCTGCATTCCGCATAATATCTTGAGCATAGTTGACTTTCCCGCACCATTTTTTCCAACCAAGGCAATACGGTCGCGCTCATTGATTACAAAACTGGCACCGGTGAATAATGGCTTTACGCCGAACTCTACTTTAAGCGATTCTACTGATATCATTTTTTATGTTTTTCTACTTCTGTTTTTTCAGAGTGCAAAGGTAGTCATTATTACCGAAAATGCCAAATATATGCCGTTTTTTTAACGAATAATATATATATAATAAGGTAAAATAAAAAAAATAATGCTTTTTTCGAAAAAAAAGGCGAAAACATTTGGAGATGTCGAAAAAAGTTCGTACCTTTGCACCCGCAATTCAGAAATCAGGCATGCGCTTGTAGCTCAGTTGGTAGAGCACCTGACTCTTAATCAGGGTGTCCAGGGTTCGAGCCCCTGCAGGCGTACTGAAGTCGAAAGCATCAAAAAACGATGCGCTTGTAGCTCAGTTGGTAGAGCACCTGACTCTTAATCAGGGTGTCCAGGGTTCGAGCCCCTGCAGGCGTACAA
>OBLI01001835.1_pt1 | contig 19520 bp, 15 predicted proteins | sample 1519701 | NCBI WGS metagenome assembly OBLI01 (sample SAMEA3663005, study PRJEB22513) | pig gut metagenome | biome: pig gut; feature: pig-associated habitat; material: faeces | place: France | collected 2012
GGCCGCAGTGCGACACGGAGCTGTAGGCGTTGATGTACTTGAGGTCGGTCTGCACACAGGCGCTGAAGGCACCGTAGACCACGGAGATGCCCGTGAGGATGAGGAATATCCAACCGAGCTCGTTGGCAGCCTCGGGCATGAGGTACATGGCAATGCGGAAGCAGCCGTAGCCACCCAGCTTCATGAGTACGCCGGCATGCAGCATCGACACGGCCGTGGGGGCCGAAGCGTGACCGTCGGGGCTCCATGTGTGGAAGGGGAAGAGGGCTCCGAGCACACCGAAACCGATGAAGGTGAGGGGGAACCAGAGGCACTGCTGGGCAAAGGGAATGGCATGGGCGCCGCCCGTGTGGTTGGCAATCTCGACAATGTTCATGGTCTGGCCACCGGCACCGTAGAAGATGCCGAAGATGCCGCACATGAGGAAGGCCGAGCCGCCCATGAGCATGAGGGTGAGCTTCATGGCTGCATACTCCTTGCGGCCACTACCCCACACGCCAATGAGCAGGTACATGGGGATGAGGGCTATCTCGTAGAACATGAACATGGCGAACATGTCGACAGAGATGAAGAAGCCGAACACACCGAGGCTCAGCAGGGTGAACCAAAGGAAGTACTCCTTGGTGAGGGGCCTGAGCTGCCACGAGGCAAAGGTGCCCGTGAAGACGATGACGGACGAAAGCAGCAACATGGCTACAGAGATGCCGTCGACGCCTACGGAATACTTGATGTGCAGGGGGGCGAACCAGTCGAACGAGGCGGTGTAGAGCATTTCACCCTCAACGCCTGCGGCACGGTCGGCCAGGAAGATGTAGGTAAGGTAGACCGACAAAGCCAGCAAAGCCGTACTTCCGGCCACCATGACGGCACGCACTCCCTTGACATTGCTGGCGAGCCACAGTCCGAGCAGCATGACCAGCGGTATGAGAACGAATAATGATAGGAAATTCATTGTGCTGAATGTTTTAAGCAGTTATGCAAATGCCATGACGGCCAACAAAATCAAAGTGCCCAGCAGGAAGACAAACGCATACTGCTGCACGGAACCGCTCTGCAAGCCGCGGATGCGGAAGCTGAGGGCGTTGGTGCCCCAGGCCAGGAAGTCGAAGAAACCGTCGACAATGTGGCGGTCGAACCAGGCAATGGGCTTGCTGATGTGGGCAAAGATGATGCGGTGGGTAACGTACTGGTAGACCTCGTCGAGGTAGAAGCGCTTGTAGGCCCAGCGGTGCAGACGGCCGAACTTCTCGGCCAGGGCATCGGCCTTGGGCTGGCGCTCACCCATATACATATAGGTAGCCAGGAAGATGGAGGCTACGGCAATGATGATGCTGGTGCAAGCTACGTTGGGGTCGAGGTGAATGTCGTAGATGCGGCTGTCGGCACTCACAAAGTGGCCGAAGGGAATGAAACCTGCCACGCAGGTAACGACGGCAAGGAACATGAGGGGGAAGGTCATGGTGAGGGGAGCCTCATGCGGCGTGTGCTTGGCATGGAGTTCCTTGTTTTCCGTTCCCCAGAAGATGCCGTAGTAGAGGCGGAACATGTAGAACGCGGTCATGGCGGCGATGGCGGTCATCACCCAGCCCATGGCAGGACTGTAGGCGAAGGCGGCCGTGAGGATTTCGTCCTTCGAGAAAAAGCCCGAGAAGGGAGGAATGCCCGAAATGGCCAGACAGGCGATGAAGAAGGTGATGTTGGTGATGGGCATGTACTTGCGCAGGCCGCCCATGGCGCTCATCTCGTTGCTGTGCACGGCATGGATGATGCAGCCTGCACCGAGGAAGAGCAGGGCCTTGAACATGGCATGCGTGAAGAGGTGGAACATGGAGGCCATGTAGCCCAGCGAACCTACGTGCTCGTGGCCCGTGGTGTACTCGGTGCAAACGCCGAGCGACACCATCATGAAGGCAATCTGCGAAATGGTGGAGAAGGCGAGCACACGCTTGATGTCGCTCTGGCAGCAGGCCACGGCAGCAGCATAGAACGCGGTGAAGGCGCCGACCCAGGCCACAATGTGCAGCGTGGAGGGTGCGTAGGCTATCCAGAGCGGGAAGAGGCGGGCTATCTGGAAGACGCCGGCCACCACCATCGTGGCAGCGTGAATAAGGGCCGACACAGGCGTGGGGCCTTCCATGGCGTCGGGCAGCCAGATGTGCAGCGGGAACATGGCACTCTTACCGGCACCGCCGATGAACATCAGGAACAGGGCCACGGGGAGCATGGAAGCGCCGAGGGCAAAGCCTGCCTGGTTGAAGTCGAAGCCGAACGAGTGGCAGTAGTAACCATAAATAAGGATGCCCACGAGGAAGAACATGTCGGCGAAACGCGTGACGATGAAGGCCTTCTTCGAGGCGGCGATGGCTGCAGGCGAGGTGTAGTAGAAACCGATGAGGAGGTAGGAGGATACGCCTACAAGTTCCCAGAACATGTACATCTGGAAAATGTTGGTGGCCACTACCAGACCGAGCATCGACATGGTGAAGAGGCTGAGGAAAGCGTAGTAGCGCTGGAAGCCACGTTCACCGTGCATGTAGCCGAACGAGTAGATGTGAACCATGAGCGACACGGTGCTGATGACGATAAGCATCATGACGGAGATGGGGTCGAGCAGAATGCCCATGTCGAAGCTGAGCCCCTGCACGAAGAAGGGGAGCCAGGTGTAATTGTAGGGCATGAGGGCGGGCAGGGCACCTTCGGCGGTGCGCGGCGTCATGAAGAAGTACTCATACGCTGTATAGTACGACATGGCAGCCACTGCCAACAGCACGGCCGTGCCAATGAGGCCTGCCGCTTTATGGCTGAACCATTTACCGAACACTCCAAGCAGGAGGAACGAGAGGAATGGCAGCAGAAGTATGAAAATTGTGTAGTCCATTGTTATTGAGTTTGAGATTTCGTTGGCGCGTTGCCTGGTGCCTGTGCCGCGGTGCGGCGTGCCTTGGTCGCGGTGGGGCGTTGAGGCCTCGGGCGGCATGCGTGGCAGGGCAGGAAGCAGGGCGCCATAGCGTCTTAAACTGCAAGGCTCGTCACCCTGCCTTTACCATTTCATTTCCTCCAACCCATCTGCCTGTATGTGCTTTTTCATACGGTAGATGTTAATCATAATGGCGATGGCAATGGCACTCTCGGCAGCCGAGATGGCAATGCTGAAGAGGGAGAAGAAGTAGCCTTCGTAGCCCTCGGGATGCAGCATGCGGTTGAACACGGCAAAGTTGAGGTCGGTGGCATTGAGCATCAGCTCGACCGAGAGGAGTATGGCCAAGGTGCTGCGGCGTGTCAGGAACCCGAAAACGCCTGCAAACATCATGACGGCTGATACAATCAGTAAGTATTCCAGTTGAATCATTGTTTGTTGAATTTCTACGCCTGACCGCTGTGTGCGGCGCGGCGAGGGGTTAGCGTTTGCGGGCAATAAGCAGGGCTCCCACGATGCAGGCAAGCAGCAGTACGCTGACAGCCTCGAAAGGCAGCAGGTAGCCGTTGTCGCCCGTAGAGAGCATGTTAGAGCCGATGGAGTGAATGCTGGTCACGGCGCTGGCCGTTTCGCTCGGTGCGCTCAGAGGCAGCGAACGGAAGGGGTGCGAGAGCACGACGCCGAGGAACGTGAGAAAACCGACAAGGCTCAGGATAAGGCCCCACGAGGCATCCTTGACAGTGCGCTTGAACACGCCTTCTTCCTTGCCGCCCTCGGTGAGCAGGATGGAGAACACGTAGAGCACGATGATGCCGCCGGCGTAGACCATCACTTGTACGGAACCGAGGAACGTATATCCCATTAAGAAATACATACCGGCCGTGCCAAGGAGCACGAAGAGCAGGTATGTGGCGGCACGCACAATGCTCTTGGTGAGCACCGTGGCCATAGCCGAACAAGCTATGAGCACCGCCAGGATGACGAACATGATATTTTGTGAATCCATATTGTTATTGTTGTTTTACCGCCACCTTGTCGTGACTGCACTGCCTTGCTCCGCCGTTGTGCCCCTTGGCTGGGGCGCGGGGTGGCAGCGGCACGGCATGGGGTGGCTGAGTGGCTACTCCTGCACCTTGCTCCCCTCGTGGTTGAGCGTGAGAATGAGTTTGGCGCGGTCGAATACGGCGTTCTCATAGCTCTGGTCGAACGTGATGGCACCGTGAGGACAAGCGCGGGTGCAGAGTTGGCAGAACATGCAGGAGCCGAGGTTGTATTCATACTTGACAAGGCGCTTCTTCTTTTTGCCGTCGGGCGTTTCGTAAAATTCGCTTGTCACGTTGATGGTGCCGTTGGGGCATGCCATCTGACACAGTCCGCAGCCTACGCACTTGTGTTCGTTGTTTTCGTTATGCGGCATGGTGAGCGACCCGCGGAAGCGCTCGAACATCTGGTTCGTGTCGCGGTTTTCGGGGTACTGCTCCGTAATCTTCGGGGTGAAAAACTCGCGCATGGTGGTTTTGAGACCCGTGCCGAGGCTTTTCAGTCCGTCGACGATACCGCCTACATAGGATTTATCTTCCATTTTCTTCTTTATTATGCTTGGTTTATCATCGGCCTGCCGCCGCCTGTGCAGCAAGTGTGGGCTGCGGGGCGGGCGGCGTGGCAGGTCAGAATGTCCAGCCCATGGCCACGCAGAGGGCCATCAGCACGAGGTTGACCATGGTGAAGGGCACCAGGTACTTCCATTCGAGCGACAATATCTGGTCGATGCGCAAACGGGGGAAGGTCCAGCGCAACCACATGAGCAGGAATACGACGAAGAACGTCTTGCCCACGAACCACACGGCTCCAGGTATCATATCCATCACGCCGTTGAAGGCCTCGAGGCCGTAGATGTGCAGGGGAGCCCAACCGCCCAGGAAGATGGTGGAGGCCATGCCGGCACAGATGAAGAGGTTGAGGTATTCTGCCAGATAGTAGTAGCCGAAGTGCATACCCGAATACTCGGTGTGGTAGCCGGCCGTCAGCTCGCTCTCGCACTCAGGCAGGTCGAACGGGCCGCGGTTACACTCGGCATTGCCTGCCACCAGATAGATAAAGAAGGCTATGACGGCGGGCACGTGGCCACGCACAATGTTCCAGCCATTCACATACTGGTCGTGGCAGATTTCGCTGAACGACATGGTGCCCGTGAGGCAAATCATGGCCAGCATGGTCAAGCCGATGGAGAGTTCGTAACTGATGATCTGGGCACCGCTACGCATGGCGCCGATGAGCGAATACTTGTTGTTGCTGCTCCATCCGGCCAGCAGGATGCCCACAACGCCGATTGACGATATGGCGAGGAAGAAGAAGACGCCCACATTGAAGTCGATGATGTGCGCCCCCTGGTTCCAAGGCAGGCAGGAGAAGGTAATCATCGAGGCCGTCACCACGAGGAACGGGGCCAGGTTGTGCAGGAACAGGTCACTCTGCCTCATACTGATAATCTCCTTGGTCAGCATCTTGAACACGTCGCTGAACACTTGGAGCGTGCCCCATTTACCTACACGCATCGGGCCGAGCCGGCACTGAAAGCAGGCACATACCTTGCGCTCCATATAAATAAGGGCGATGGCAAACACAGCGTAGAGCGTGATGATGACCAGAGCCACGAGCACGCTCTCCGTCAGGATAGCGCCCCACTCGGCCATGCCACACGTCTGCATGAGGAAACTGTGAAGCCAGGTTGTTACGGTTGAAAAGTCGAACATATTGAATCTTGGATATTCTTTGTTTACTTGCGTGCACGGGGCACGTCGTGAGTCTTATCGGTCGATGTCGGGCACCACATAGTCTACTGTGCCGCCGATGGTGATGAGGTCGGCCAGCATGTTGTTGCGGCAGGCCGTGTCCATCACCGACACGAGGGGCAGACCGGTGGAGCGATAGTGCACACGATAGGGATTCTTGTCGCCCTTGCTTTCGATGAAGACGCCCAGCTGGCCACGGCTTCCCTCTACCGCGCTGTAGTAGGTGCCTACGGGCAGCTTGATGATGGGCTTCATCTTCTGCTGCACATCGCCCTCGGGGATGTTGTCGATGAGCTGCTCAATGATGCTGAGGCTCTCGAGTATCTCGTCGAGACGAATCATGTAGCGGGCAAAGGAGTCGCCCTCGGTGCGTATCACCTCGTTGAACTGCACACGGTCGTAGGCAGCATAGGGGCGTATCTTACGCAGGTCGTTGTGCCAGCCCGAGGCGCGTCCCGTACCGCCGGTGCAGCCATACGAGATGACCTGCTCCTTGGTGAGCACGCCCACGCCCTTGGCGCGGTTCTGGAAGATGACGTTGCCCGTGAAGATGTCGTGATACTCCTTGATGTTCTTGCGCATATAGGGGATGAACTCCTTCACGCGCTTCACAAAGTTGGGGTGAATGTCGGCCATCACGCCACCAATGGTGTTGTAGTTCAGGATGAGACGGCCGCCGCAGGTTTCCTCGAAGATGTCGAGTATCTTCTCACGGTCGCGGAAACCGTAGAGGAAGGCCGTGGTGGCACCGAGGTCCTGGCACAGACAGCTGAAGAAGAGGATGTGCGAGTCAATACGCTGCAGCTCGTCCATGATGGTGCGGATTACCTGCACGCGGTCGCTCACCTCCACACCCATGGCCTGCTCTATGCACATGCACAGGGCATGGCGGTTCTGCATGGCGCCAAGGTAGTCAAGGCGGTCGGTCATGGCCAGCAGCTGCGGGTAGGTCATCTGCTCGCTAATCTTCTCCACGCCACGGTGTATGTAGCCCAGCACAGGGTCGATTTTGCGAATCATTTCGCCTTCCAGTGCTACGCGGAAGTGCAGCACACCGTGTGTTGAGGGGTGCTGCGGACCGATGTTCACCACATAGTCGTCGGCGGTGAAGAGGGGGTGCTCCGTAGCCACGAGTTGTCCGTCGGCCGTGAGTTCGTAGGAGTGCGTCACGTCGCTCAGCGGCTCGTTGGTCATGCGCAGCGGGTTGTCCTTTTCGGGGTCGTTGTCCTTACGCATGGGGTAGCCCACCCAGTCTTCACGCATGAAGAGGCGGCGCATGTCGGGGTGTCCCGTGAATATGATGCCGTAGAAGTCATACACCTCACGTTCGTAGGTGTGTGCTATGTCCCACAGGTCGCTCACCGAGGGCAGCGCGGGGTGTTCGCGGTCGGTAGTCACGCACTTCAGGCAAGCCTGTGCGCCGGTCTGTGTGTTTTCAAGTTGATACACCACGCCCAGGCCGTCCTCCATCCAGTCTTCGCCGGTCAGGTTGACCAGGAAGTCCATGCCCTCCTTGTGGCGCAGGCGTTCCATTTCGGCACGCAGGGCCTCGGGAGCGAGCACCTGGGGTTTGAGTTCGTTCACGGCGGGCTTGGCAGGTGCAGCAAGCGCAGCGGCGGGTTTGGCCGTTGCAGCCTTTGCTGCGGGTTTGGCTGCGGCAGGTGCTGCCTTAGCCTTTTGCGCCTCAGCAGGGGCGGCTTTCGGTGTCAGTTCTTCGCTCATGCCTGTTCCTCCTGATTATAGATTTGTTCTTCTTTTTCAGCAGCCTGCACCTTGTAGGGGTCGCGCTCCTTGCGGTTGGTCGTACCGAAGAAGTTCTCCACCTTCACAATGCGCTGCAGCTGCATCATGCCGTACAGGAACGACTCGGGGCGCGGGGGGCAGCCCGGCACGTACACATCGACGGGGATAATCTTGTCGACGCCGTTGAGCACGTGGTACGACTTGGTGAAGGGGCCGCCCGACACTGAGCAGCCACCAATGGCCACTACATATTTGGGGTCGGCCATTTGGTCGTAGAGGCGCTTGAGCACAGGGGCCATCTTGGTGGTGATGGTGCCGCACACCAGGATGACGTCGGCCTGGCGCGGACTGTTACGCGTTACCTCGAAACCGAAGCGGGCAATATCGTAACGGGCGGCGCACACGGCCATAAACTCGATGCCGCAGCAGCTGGTGGCAAACGTCAGCGGCCAAAGCGAGTTGGAGCGGCCCCAGTCGATGAGGTCGTCCAGTGCGCGCACCACCACGTTGGCACCGCCAGCGTTCAGTTCGGCTACAATCTTTTCGTAGGTCTCGTTGTCCTTGAATTCCTCGTAGGGAATGGACTTGATCGTCGCTCTTTTCATTGCCATTTCAGCGCTCCTTTCCTCCAGGCGTAGGCCAGGCCCAGAACTAATATGAACAGGAAGAAGAGAACACTGAACAATCCGGCAGGACCGAGCGTGCGCATCACGACAGCCCAGGGAAAGAGGAACATGGTCTCTACGTCGAACATCAGAAACAGGATGGCAAAGAGGTAGTAGCCCACACGGAACTGCATCCATGAGCGTCCGCGCGTCGGCACACCGCACTCATAAGCCTCCTCCTTCTGGGCGTTGTAACTGCGCGGCGATATCAGTTTGGCCAATACGGTCACCACGCCTACAAACGCCAACCCTGTCAGCAAAGCTGTGACAAATAAGGTAAAGTTCATAGTACTGTTAATTTGTTATGTGAATAAATTTTGGAAATATCGCAAATGCACCCACCTGCCTCATGCCACCTATGGCCTCTGAGGGCCGGCCTGTGGTGTCAGTCGGGCTGTGACGGGCTGCAAAGGGCATCGCGGACTAAGAAAAAAGACGGCGTATTGACATGCGATGCTCTCACAACAGCTCGGCCGCAGCACAAACTATCCTCCACAAACCTGTGGCTGAAGTGGTAAGCGCTCTCAATAAATAGGAATGAAGAAAGACCGCTACGCACCCTCGAACGAGGACACGTAACAACATGAAAACGAGGCGAAGTGTGCATCACGCTCCGCCTTTACAGTGTGTCAATAAGTGCAAACTGTTTTACCTTGTGAGGTGTAACCGTTTTTCACGCCGTCGGGTCTTTTGTGCTGCAAAGTTAAAAAGGCTTACTTGACAAGCAAAATATTCATCTGTGTTTTTTACCTCTCAATGCGCATTTCGTCCTCTTTTGCGCAATTGGCTACACACAGCGCTTTGCAACGCTTTCAGGCAGTGCGGGCGTTCACTTGTAACGCATCCACTTGATGATTTCCTTCATCGTGGGCTTTTTGCCATACATCAGGATGCCCACACGGTAGATGCGGGCGCCGCCCCACACGCACAGCAGGGCGGTGGCGTAGAGCAGGGCCACGCTGAGAACCTCCTGCCACAAGGGCACGCCGAAGGGCACGCGTATCATCATGACCATGGGCGAAGTGAGCGGGAACATGGAGGTCCAGAAGGCGAGCGGACCGTTGGTGTTCTCGGCGCTGCCCATGGCGGCATACATGCCAAACACCATGCAGAGCACTACGGGCATCATGAACTGCGAAGCGTCCTCCTGCTCGTTGACCGAGGCACCCACGCCAGCCAGGAAGGCGGCATAAAGCAGGTAGCCGCCCACAAAGTAGAGCACGAAGAGGATGCCCAGTTCGGCGTAGGGCAGGTTGAGCACGGCAGTGAGCATCTGCTGCGCCTCGGTGGGTACTGCGGGTGCTGCGGGTACGGCAGGCATGCCTCCCATGGCGCTGGCCTGCGTAGCGGCCGCGGTGGCATCGGGGCCGAACATCCACGCGGCGATGCCCAGTATGGCAGCGAGCATCACGCCCCAAATGGCCAGCTGCACGAAGCCCACGAGCGAAATGCCCACAATTTTACCCATCATGAGTTGGAAGGGCTTGATGCTCGACACCATGACCTCGACAATGCGGCTCGTTTTTTCCTCGATTACGCTCTGCATGACCATGGCGCCGTAGGACATGACGAACATGTAGATAAAGAACGTGAGCAGGAAGCCTGCGGCGATGGCAATGGCGGTGCTCGAACTGCTCTCGGTGCCCTCGGCATCGCGCTTCACGGTCTGAACGCTGATGTCCTGCTGCACGTCGGCCAGTATCTGATCGATGCCCTCAATGCCCGTGGCGGCGAGTTTGTCGCGTCGCACCTTGTCGTTGAGCACATTTTCCACATAACTCAGCAAGCCGGCACTCACCTCCTTGTGCGAGTAGATGGTGACGGCCTTGGGGTCGGCGGCCAGGTCGGCACGTATGCTCACCACCGCCTCGACGTGGGTAGTGTCGGTGTAGTAGGCGGGGTCGTCGGGGTTGTGTGTGGGCACGAAGCGCCAGGTGGCGTCGTCCTTAAACAGGGGGGCGTAGCGACCCGTGCTGTCGTGCACGGCCACGGTCTTGATGTCATCGTCCTCGATGGTGGCGAGCCAGAAGGGCACAAACACCAGGGCGGCCATGAGGAAGGGCGTGAGGATGGTGAGGATGATGAACGATTTTTTCCTGACGCGGGTCATGAACTCGCGCTGCACCACGAGCAGCACGGCCTGCAGGCTGCTGGGGCGGCGGCGGGGTGCGCCGGTATGGGGTTGGGGTGTGGTCATATATATAAGGTGTAAGTTCGGTAAAAACGGATAACTGACGAGTTGGCAGCGAGGCTCACTCCTCGCGCACCACCTTGAGGAAGATTTCCTGCATGGTGGGCATTTTCTCGGCTATGGAGCGGAGTTCCGTCATTTTGGCCATGCGGGCTATGAGTTCGGCGGCTTCAATGCCCTCGGCCTTTTGCAGCAGGTAGTGGTGAAGGTGGCCACGCTGGCTGCAGGTTTGCACGCTGAAGAGGCCGGGCACCGACTGCAGGTCAGCCTGCGGGGTGACCACCTCGTAGAGGCCCGTGCGAAAACGGTTTTTCACCTCGTTCACATCGCCGCTCAGCACCACTTGCGAGTGGTTGATGAGGGCCATTTCGTCGCAAATTTCCTCCACCGACGACATGTTGTGGGTGGAGAAGATGATGGTGTGCCCCTTGTCGCGCAGTTGCAGTATTTCCTGCTTGAGTTGTTCGGCGTTCACGGGGTCGAAGCCCGAGAAAGGCTCGTCGAAGATGAGCAGGGGCGGCTCGTGCACCACGGTGATGATGAACTGCACCTTTTGCTGCATGCCCTTCGAGAGTTCTTCGAGTTTCTTGTTCCACCAGGGCATGATGTCGAATTTCTCAAACCAGTGGCGCAGGCGCTGCGTGGCTTCCATGTTACTCAGTCCCTTGAGGCGCGCCAGGTAGATGGCTTGTTCGCCCACCTTCATCTTTTTATAGAGGCCGCGCTCCTCGGGCAGGTAGCCTATCTGCATCACGTCGTCGGGCTGCAGGGGGTGTCCGTCGAAGCGTACTTCGCCGCTGTCAGGGGCGGTGATGCGGTTGATGATGCGAATAAGGGTCGTTTTGCCCGCACCGTTGGGGCCGAGCAGTCCGAACACCTTGCCGCGGGGCACGCTGATGCTCACATCGTTGAGGGCGGTGTGGGTTGCGTAGCGCTTGACGGCATGGCGCACTTCAAGAAAGGGATTTTCCATAATGTGGATGCGTGTGTTGCTTTACGGGGCGTTACGGACAGGTTTCGCCCTCGATGAAGTTTTCCATATACATGTGTTCACCGTCGAACACGGCATAGCTGTAGAGCGAAATCCAATCGCCGAGAATGAGTATGCGTGCCGAGCGGGTGAGCATGAGGTCGAGTTCGATGTGGCGGTGGCCAAAGACGAAGAAGTTGATGTCGGGATGCGTTTTAAGATAGTCTTTGGCAAAGATGACGAGGTCCTCCTTGTCCTCGCCCTGATAAGGCGGCTCCTTGCCGTCCTCGCGCTTGAGGCGGGAGTGCTTGGCCCATTCCAGTCCGAAGGCCATGCCCCAGCGGGGGTGCACGGCGGCGAAGAGGGTCTGGCAAAGGCGGTTGTGAAAGAGGGCACGCAGCAGTTTGAAACCGCGCTCCTGGCGGTTAAGGCCGTCGCCGTGGCCCAGGAAGAAGGTCTTGTCGCCTATCTCCACCACCTCGTTGTGCCGGTGCAGCACCATGCCGCACTCACGTTCAAAGTAGTCGTGCTGCCACAGGTCGTGGTTGCCGCAGAAGTAGTGCACCTCGACGCCGGCATCGGTGAGTTCGCTGATTTTGCCCAGCAAGCGCGTGTAGCCCTTGGGCACCACGTAGCGGTACTCGTGCCAGAAGTCGAAGAGGTCGCCCATGAGATAGACGGCCTGCGCCCTGTGCTTGATGCTGTCGAGGAAATTGGCCAGTTTGCGCTCTTTAGTGCGTCCGTGCTCTATGGCCAGGCTGCCCAGGTGGGCGTCTGAAAGGAAATAGACGTTTTTCATGTGTTTGTCGTCGGGTGTGTGGTGGGGTTGGCGGCGTGCAGCCACTCCTTTATATATAGCAACCGCTCCTTTATATATATAGCAGGGCGGCTGAGGGGCTGCGTGTCGTTACATGAAGCCGAGTTCGAGTTTCGCCTCTTCGCTCATCATGTCCTTGTCCCATTCGGGCTCAAAGACGAGGTTGATTTTGGCCTCCGTCACGCCCTCAATGCCATCGAGCTTGAGGCGCACGTCCTCCACAATGAAGTCGGCAGCGGGGCAGTTGGGGGCGGTGAGCGTCATGTCCACCTCGAGCTGTCCGTTGTCCTGCAGTTCGACGCGGTAGATGAGTCCGAGGTTATAGATGTCCACGGGTATTTCGGGGTCGTACACGGTTTTGAGCACTTCCACAATGCGCTCTTCGATTTTTGCTTTTTCTTCGGCAGTCATGCTTGTTTGTTTTTGGTTAGGATGCGGCAGGCCGTGGCGCGAGGGTCACAGGCGGCCGTGCTCAGCGTAGCTATAGTAGCCCGCATCGGCCACGATGACGTGGTCGAGCAGCCTGAGGTCGAGGGTTTCGGCGGCCCGCTTGAGTTTCTGCGTCAGGTGGTCGTCGTCGGCACTGGGCTGGGCCACGCCCGTGGGGTGGTTGTGGCAAAGAATCATGCGCGTGGCGTTGTGCAGCAGGGCCTGCTTGAGGGCGAGCCTGATGTCGACCACCGTCTTCCCTATGCCGCCGCGGCTCAGGCAGCAGTCGGCCACGTAGCGCAGCTGTGTGTTGAGCAGCATGACGCGGCACTCCTCCACATCGAGGTGCTGCATTTTGCCCAGGAAGTAGCGGTAAACGTTCTCGGCGGAGTCGAAGCGGTCGTTCAGTTTCACCTCTTCGCTCATGCGGCGGCGGCCCAGTTCGCAGGCAGCCAGCAGCGTAATGGCCTTGGCGCTGCCCATGCCGCGATATCGGCACAGGTCATCAATGTGCATGCGACCCAGCGCGTTGAGGCTTCCGCCACAGTCGGTGAGCACGCGCTGCATGAGTTGTACGGCGTTCTCCTCGGTGTTGCCCGAGCCTATGAGTATGGCAAGCAGTTCGGCCTCGCTCAGGTGCGACGCTCCGAGCCGCATGAACTTTTCACGCGGGCGGTCGTCGGTCTGCAGGTCAGTAATGCTCAGTTTCATCTTGACGAAAGGCGGTGGCGAAGCAGAGGGCTGCGCGGGCCACGCTGTTATTTGTAGAAATTCTCCTTGAAAGCCTCAAACTCGCCGCGTCGCAGCACGCAGCGTGTCCACCAAGCGCGCAGAAAACCGCTGCCGTAGCCCGTCAGTTGCACATAGGCGGCGGCCACGGCGCGCCAACCCACGCCCACACTGCGCTCCGAGCGGGTGGCGTCGACACCGATAATGAGGGCGAAGAGCACAAACGGCAGCAGCAGCGCCCACCAGTGCGGGCAACCCAGCAAGGCGGCGGCCACCGCCAGCACCACCAGCAGGGCGCAGCCCAGGGTGAAGACGGCGGGCAACATGTGCACGGCCTTGAGCGTGCCGGGGTGGCGCTTGGTGAGGTGAATGCGGGCTATGCCGGAGTTGTGCACCTGCTTGAAGAACTTGCGCAGGTCGGTGCGCCGCTTGTGCCACACCCAGGCGCTCTGAAACAGGCGGCTCACGTGGCCCGAACGGATGAGGCGGGTGGAAAAGTCGATGTCCTCGCCAAAGCGCATGGCCGAGAAGCCGCCCAACTCGTGGTAGACGGCACGCCGCACGCCCATGTTGAAGGAGCGGGGGTAGAACTTGTCCATCTTCTTTTTGCCGCCGCGTATGCCGCCTGTGGTGAAGAAGGAGGTCATGGCGTAGTTGATGGCCTTCTGCATCTTGCTGAACGAGGCGTGTGCCCTGTCGGGGCCGCCAAAGGCATCGCAGGGCGTGGCGGCGAGCTCGTGGTCGACGGCCTGCAGGTATCCCTCGGGCAGCACCACGTCGCTGTCGAGAATGAGCACGTAGTCGCCCTCGGCCCGCTCCACGCCGTAGTTGCGCGTTTGGCCGGGTCCCGAGTTGGGCTTGTTGTAGTAATGCACTTGCAGGCGGTCGGCATAGCGCTCCACCACGTCGCGGCAGGGCACGTCGGAGCCATCTTCCACCACCACCACTTCAAAGTCGCGCAGCGTCTGGTGGGTCAGGCTTTCCAGCAACTCGTCCACCTCGTCGGGACGGTTGAACACGGGTATAATAAAGGAATATTTCATGAAGATGTGCTGTAAGGGGGATGCGGGGCGCATACTTGGGCCGCTGGTTTGATGCTTTCGGGAAGCACAAACGGCGCTGTTTCATGCCGTGCAAAGGTAATGAAATAGGGTGTACACGCCAACACATGCGCTCAATATGCGCTGAATATTGGGCATTGCCGTCCCATCCTCGTCCTTTTTTTCATGCAAAAATGCAAAAAGCGGCTTTTCTGCATGCCCCAGTCTTGCAAGTGTATGGCTTACGCCCTATTTTTGCAGCGAAAAGATACACATCCTTACTACCTACAGCCTTTCGTCGCCCGCTTCGAGGCGGTGGCTGTCTTTAATATTCTAAAAAAATGGAACTCAAACATTACGTCATGGCCATGGCGCACCCCCTGCGCCGCCTGCTGCTGCTTTCGTGCGGCCTCGCTGTCACCGCCCCCGCCCTCCACGCCCAGCACGAGGCACATGAACCCGACTGCACCGTGCTCTGCACCTCCGCCGACAGTGCCCGCCTGCAACGCCTCTTTGCAGGAGCACGCCGCGCCGACACGAAGTCGTGGCCTGCCGGCACACACGAAAAGGTGGAAGCCCCCATACGCAACAGCGGCGAGGTCTACCAGTTCCGCCTCGCCCTCTGCATCACGCCCGAGGTGCTCGACGAGTTCTACGATGGCGGGCAATTCAGCAAGCAGAAGGTGTACGACTGGTGGCGCGCCACCGAGGCCGAACTCAACACCTACTACTGGCGCGATGTGGGCATTGAGTTGAAAATGATTATCGACGACCGCCTCATCATGTTCGAAAACAACACGGGCTTCGACATCCGCGTAGCAGGCACGCCCAACGCCCTCAACGGCACGCCCATCATCAGCGCCCTCATCGGTGCCGACAGTTACGACGTGGGTGTGCTCATCACCAAGTCCACCTCGTCGCTTGCAGGTCAGGCCTCGCTGGGCGGCGCGGCTTCGCCCTCCATGAAGGGCAACGCCTTTGCCATGACGCGCGTCGCCACCATTGCTCACGAAATGGGTCACCTCTTCGGCGCACAGCACACACACGTCAAGTCCGACGCCGACTACACCGAGCCGGGCTCGGGCCGCAGCCTCATGAGTTACGGTTCGCCGCGCGACTTCTTCTCGCTGAGCAGCGTGCGAGCCATGCGCAACCTGCTGCACGCCCTCAACGTCTACACCGACGAGGCACGCACCCCCGCCCTGGCCGACTACTCGCGCAACAGCGACACCGAGGGCACCAACATGCCTTACGCCTACGCCGAGAGCGGCGAGCAGCCCACCATCGACCGCGACCTGCTGGCACGGGAGTATGTGGTGACGAAGGGCTCAAAGTTCCAGTTCCAAATACCGCTGCGCGAGACGCACCAGGACGACGTCTACTACACGGCACACGGCATGGACTTCGGGTCCGACCTCGCCGCCAACGCCCTGCAGCCTGTCTACAAGCCCACCACCTCGGCCAGCCAGATGTTCCAGCCGCGCTACCGCAGTCCGCTCGAACTCGCCCCCGGCTCCCCCGAGAGCCAGTATCTTGAGCCCTACTCCGGCGACTCGCGCATCGGCCTCTTCACCTTCGTGGTGGCCGCTCACGACCACTCGCTCTACGACAGCGAGAAGGTGCGTCTGCGCATTGTCGAGGGCGACCCCTTCACCGCATCCATTGCGCAGCCCACCAACGCCACGCTCTACCGCTGGGGCCGCAAGATGGAGGTGCAGTGGACGCCGCTCACCCAGTTCTACGGCACCGACAGCCGCATTCGCATCCTCCTCTCCACTGACTACGGCCAGACGTTCCCCTACATCCTTGCCGACGACGTGCCCAACACGGGCTCCTGGATCGGTGCCTTCCCCTACATCACCATTGGCCGCACCGACTATCCCGGCTACGGCGGCACGCTGGGCGGCGGCGTGGTGAAGGTCGAGGTGAAAGGCGAGGCGGCCTACGACGTGGCACCCTCGGGCACGCCCTATTATTGGGACGGCTCGGCCTACGTCTACACGGGCGGCTTTACCATCGACAGCAGCAATGCGCGCTACCTCTTCCGCGAAGTCGCCACGGGCAATGCCGCACCCGAACCTTACGTGCACCTGGCCTCGGCCGACCTGCTGCCCGCCATGCCACAGCTCGAGGCTTACCGTTCCACCAACACCTCGCAGGTCTACGCTGCCGTGGCCAACGAGGTGCGCGAGGGATGCCTCGTTCGCCGCACCTGGACGGCCACCATCTCGGGCGAGCCGTACACTTACACGCAAATCTTCGAACTGCCCGCCGAGAAGGCTGCCAACGCCGCAGCCCTGAACCGTGCCCGCAACGATGCCCGCGAGGCCAAGGAACTCATCGACCACGAGGGCGAAGCGGGTTATCCCAAACCCTCGCTCGAGGCTTTCCAAACCCTCAAATCGCTCTACACCGCCGTCTATGCCCCCGACGGCCAGCCGCGCACCAGCCTCACCACAGCCGACGCACAGCGCCTGGCCGACGCCATAGATGCCCTGCGCGCCTGCACCGACGCCGACATCACTTATCCAGCCAAGGGCACTTACCTGCTCCGCTCCTACCAGGCGCTGCCGGCCACCACGCCTTATTATTACTATCACCGCGATGTGGCCGACGAACAGGTGGTGGAGACGTGGACCACCGACGAGGCCACTGCTACGCCCCTCACCCTCGATTGGAGCGGCGACGCACTGCTGCTGCACACCACCGCCGGCGACCTGCCTTACCTCGACGGCATGACGAACACTTACGCCGACTTCCAGTTGCGCCGCGGCTTTGAGTGGGGCAGTTTCACCCTGCTCAGCCACTCTCTGCAGCAGGCCATGCTGAGCCGCAACGGCCACATGTTCTCGCTCAACCACCGCTACGCCGACGACCCCATTGGCTATCTGTGCAACAACAACAGCAGCATGATTGTCTCCACCGACTTCCAGTTCGTAGCCCTCAGCGTCGATGAGCAGGGCACGCCTACAGGCATCGGCGGCATCAGCAGCGCGCAGAGCGGCCGCCATACTCACGTCTTCGACCTCAGTGGCCGCCGCGTGAGCCGTACCCAAAGAGGTATCTACATCGTCAACGGACAAAAAATACTGGTACGATAAGCCTACGCAACTCCTGCAGCCTACACCTACACGATACCACCCGCTACATTGTTGGCCGCAGAGCACTTCCTCCGAACACAGTTTTTCACTACACGGGATGGCATCCGCAAAGGGTGCCATCCCGCTTTTGTTCCGTCCGTCAGCGGTCCCGCGGAAAGCACATAAGGCTTTCACGGAAGGGGATATTGCAAAAATAACGATGGACGGGGGGCGTCACAACGAAAAGCCGTGGGCGCATCTGCCGCAGGCTTCCGCTCTGCATGGCACCTACACTCCACTGAAGTAGGCCGAAGGCCGCACGTCCGCTGCTATATCTGCCACTTAAACCACTTAGTATAAAGTGGTTATAGCCTATGGAGTGGATACACCGAGGAGGCTTCTCTCCCACAATAGCTATGCTGAGGATCACGCCGCCCGTGTGGCTTGCATCGCCCAGCCATCATAGGCCAACAGCACCCGCAGGGAGGGGCTTGGGGAGCGGCAAAAACAGATGCTACGTAAAATTTTTTACGTACGACGTGATTTTTTTTACGTACGACGTGATTTTTTTTACGTAGCAGCGGTTTTCCGCCTACCTCGTCGTAGTTTGTTTCGCCAGCCATCTGCTGCTCCCTCCCCGCTTGCCCTTCGCCTTGCTGCATGAGCCCGCACGGAGAGGAATTTGGGAGAAAGAAAAATAGAAGCCGTGGAAACTTTCTTCCACGGCGTGGGAAGTTTCTTCCACGGCGGGGTAACTTTTTCCCACGTTATGGATTTTCGGCGGCGTCAGCACCATGATGGGCGGCACTCCCGCCACTTTGCTCACCAGCCGTGGGTAACAAGCCTTTACTACGGGCAAGCCCCGCACTCGGGCGCCCTCATGCTCTGGCCAAAAGGTAGCATTCATTGACAAGCTACTGAAGAAACTCTACGAAAAGTGGCGAGGGGATGGGCAAAAGCCGTACTTTTGCAACGAAATTATCCATTTATCCGCCTTTTATCTTACTTGTGTTATGTCAAAGATAGCCTATACTTCGCTCGAGGAGCTTTACAGCCTGTTCCAGGCGCATAGCGTCATCACCACCGACACACGTCACTGCCCCGAGGGCTCCCTCTTCTTCGCCCTGCGCGGGGAGCGCTTCGACGGCAACGCCTTTGCCCTGCAAGCCCTGCAAGCGGGTTGCGCCTTTGCCGTGGTAGACGACCCCGCCGTCGGGGGCGACGAACGGCTGCTGCACGTGCCCGACGTGCTCACTACGCTGCAACAGCTCGCGGCGCTGCACCGACGCACCCTGGGCACGCCCATCGTGCAGATAACGGGCACCAACGGCAAGACGACCACCAAGGAACTCACCGCGGCCGTGTTGGCCCGCAAGTTCGACCTGCTGTGCACGCAGGGCAACTTCAACAACCACATTGGTGTGCCCAAAACGCTGCTGCAACTGCGCCCGCACCACCAGATGGCGGTGATTGAGACGGGTGCTAACCACCCTGGCGAAATTGCCCTGCTCACCGACCTCGTGCAGCCCGAGTGCGGCCTCATCACCAACGTGGGCATGGCTCACCTCGAAGGCTTCGGCTCGTTTGAGGGCGTGATGCGCACCAAGGGCGAACTCTACGACTACCTGCGCCACAAGCCCGGCGGCTTCATCTTTCTGCACGCCGACAACGAGCACCTGTGCCGCATGGCCGGCTCGCTGCCTGCCGTGCGCTACGGGCTGCCGGGGCACGACTGCTACACCGAGGGCGAGGTGCTCGACTGCACGCCGTTCTTACGACTGCGTTTCCGCACACAGGGCGGTGCGTGGCACGAGGTACAGACGCACCTGATTGGTGCCTACAACGTGGCCAACGTGCTGGCCGCCGCTGCCGTGGGAGCGCATTTCGGCGTGCCCGACGTCGACATTGCCGAGGCGCTGGCTGCCTACGAGCCCACCAACAACCGCAGCGAATGGATGCGCACGCAGCGCAACGAACTGATAGTGGACGCCTACAACGCGAACCCCACGAGCATGAAGGCCGCGCTCGACAACTTCGCCCTCATCGCTCACGACCACAAAATGGCCATCCTCGGCGAAATGCGCGAACTCGGCACGGCCTCCGACGAGGCTCACCGCGCCGTAGCCGCCCAGGCCGCCTCGCTGCAC
>OBLI01001836.1_pt1 | contig 19504 bp, 15 predicted proteins | sample 1519701 | NCBI WGS metagenome assembly OBLI01 (sample SAMEA3663005, study PRJEB22513) | pig gut metagenome | biome: pig gut; feature: pig-associated habitat; material: faeces | place: France | collected 2012
TATTGTACCATATTTCCGATAAAAAATCGAGATTTTGGAGTTTGTCAACAGCACCGAAACACGCCACCCTTCCATCAGAATGCCAGCGTTTACAAAACGCGTTGCCTGCCCGGAAGGGCAGATCTGGGGTTTGGGGGATTCCCCCAACAAGCGAAAAACCGGCTGGGTAGCACCCAGACACTGCTTGCCGCTATTGTACCAAAGACTGATTATGACAGTTCTGCGTTGTCCGTCCACATTTCGCACTGACTGATAACGGTATTGATAGCATCCTCGCACTGCTCCGGTGGGTACTTATACTTTTTCAGAAGCCGTTTAACCATCTTGCGCATGGTAGCACGCGCAGTTTCTTTTTTCTGCCAATCAATCGTTCTGTTCTTACGGAGCATTTCAGTCAGCTCACGAGTCATCTGCACAAGCACATCATTCTCGTAGAAATCTTTGATTGCTTGGGGTTTGGTCAGAGCATCATAGAACGCCAATTCCTCCTGCGTCAGTCCCAGCGCGTCACCAGCTTGATGTGCTTTGGCGATCAGTTCTGCAGCTTCCAACAATTCCTTGATAACCTCATCATTGCTGATATGCCCGTTGTAATAGGCGTTCATGATCCGTGTAATCATTTCAGAGAATTTTGCAGACTGCACCACATTGGTACGCTTGTAGATGGACACCTGCTCTGCAAGCAGTTTTTTCAAAATTTCTACCGCAATGTTTTTTTGCTTCATGTGGGAAATTTCGTCCAGTACTGCGGGGTCAAACAGCGAGAAGTTCTCGCCGGCCTTACGACTGTCAAACAAACTGATGACGCCTTCGCTCTGGATGCTGGCCTTCAGCAATTCGTTAATCTGTGCATTGATCTCAGGCAGAGACAGCACCTTGCCGCCGTTTCCTCCATAGGTCAGCTTGATAACCGTGGAACGTACCGCCTCAAAGTATGCAGCTTCGTGGCGCTCTTTCTCAGTGGTCATGCTGGAGCAGAGGGACATCGCCTGCTTCGTGAGCAAGGCTTCCTTCAAAAACAGATCTTTTCGTTCCTGAGATTTGGGATCCAGCACAAAGTTTGCACCATCTGCGATCAGCTTAGCCATTGTGAGAGGACTGCCACCAATGAATCCGCTGTAATCGAAACCATGGAACAGATCGCGGCAGACCTGCAATTTCTCCTGGAACTTCGGATAAGCTGTCTTGGAAATATCCATGTCGCCATACTTGGAGAGGTCACGGGCAGTGTATTCATTCATTGCCGCTTTCAATGCACCTGCGATGCCAACATAGTCAACGACCAAGCCGCCTTCCTTATCCTTGAACACCCGGTTTACGCGGGCAATGGCCTGCATAAGGTTGTATCCATGCATGGGCTTGTACACATACATCGTGGCCAACGAAGGTACATCAAAACCGGTCAGCCACATATCGACAACAATTGCAACCTTCATCGGGTCATTGTTATCCTTGAACTTGCGCGCCAGTTCTTCCTTGTGTGACTTCGTTCCGATTATTTCTTTCCAGTCTTCCGGGTCGTTGTTTCCGCCGGTCATTACAACACCGATCTTTTCTTTCCAGCTAGGACGGATTTCCAAAATGCGCCGATAAATCTTCATGGCAATCGGGCGGGAGTAAGCGACAATCATCGCCTTGCCGGTTAACAGATTTGCGCGATTTGTTTCGTAGTGTGTAACAATATCATCCACCAGAGACGCGATGGTTGAGTCTGCACCCAGAACACTTTCCATCTGCCCCAGCATTTTTTTGCTTTTGGCAATTGTTTCCGCGCTGGCCTGCTGCTCCAGAATATCATAGGTGGAATCGATCAGCGCCAGCGTATTCTCGTCCAGTTTCAAATGAATAACGCGGCTCTCATAGTAAACAGGGCGAGTTGCGCCGTCTTCCACGGCCTGCGTCATATCGTAAATATCGATGTAATCGCCGAACACCTCGCGGGTATTGCGATCCTTGGAGGATACAGGCGTACCTGTAAACCCGATGAAGGTTGCATTTGGCAGAGCATCGCGAATGATACGAGCGTTACCGACCACAATTCTGGCCTCTGTTTCACCCTGCGCATTTTCGCTCATGACAATGCGCTCATCCATGCCATACTGGCCACGATGGGCTTCGTCAGCCATAACCACAATATTCCGACGGGTAGACAGCGGCTCCTCCCGTTCCTCGAACTTGAACATGGTGGTGAAGATGATGCCGTTGGCAGTTCTGCCGTCCAGCAGTTCCTTCAGATGCACCTTGCTTTCTGCCTGCACCGGGGTCTGACGCAAAAATGCAGCACACTTGGAAAACTGTGCGTACAGCTGATCGTCAAGGTCGATTCTGTCTGTCATGACAACGATGGTCGGGCTGTCCAGCGCCTCCTGCAGCAGGTGAGCGTAGAAAACCATGGACAACGATTTTCCGCTTCCCTGGGTATGCCAGAACACGCCGCCTTTGCCGTCGGTCTTGGTTGCGATGATTGCTTTCTCCACAGCCTTGCGAACAGCGAAGTATTGGTGATAACCCGCCAGTATCTTGAACGCTTTTGCCTGCTCCACGGAGAAGCAGATAAAGTTCTTGATGATATCCAGCAGCCGCGCCCTGTCAAACATTCCCTCATAGAAGGTATCGAACTGGGCGTAGGCGGTGTTTTCGTAGCTGCCGTCTTTCGTCTTCCACTCCATGAAGCGGTCAATGCCAGAGGTGATTGTGCCCGCCTTGTTTGTGGTCAGGTCACTGATTACGCAAATGGCGTTGTAATTGAAGATGGAGGGGATGTCCTGCATGTAATTGCGGATTTGATTGTATGCGTTTTCTGCATTCACTTCATCCTTGGACGGGCTTTTCAGCTCCATCAGCACCAGCGGCAGACCGTTGACAAACAGGATAATGTCGGGGCGGCGGTTGTTACCGTTCTCGATGTATGTAAACTGGTTGACCACATAGAAGCTATTGTTCATAACGATCTTGTAGTCGATCAGATACACAATGGAATTGCGTTCCTCACCCTTGACAAAGTATCTGACAGGAATACCGTTCTGCAGATAATCCATGAATTGCATGTTCTTCTGCAACAGACTACCTGTGTCAAAATTTCGCAGCTTATTAACTGCTTCCGTAATCGCATCCAGAGGCAGACCCTTATTCAATTTCACAAGGCTGTCCATGAGAACAGCATCCAGCAGAGGGCTGGAATAATCACGCTCCATGTCAGGGGCGTAGATGTGGGTGTAGCCCATATTTTCGAACAGCTCTATGACTGCCTGCTCGAACATATCCTCTGTGAAATGCATAGTGATGCCTCCTTTGATATTTTCTGTGCCCTTATGCGTTTATAATTTGGCTATATCAAGTGAGTAGCCATTGTTCTGCATTTCTTTTGCAAGGGATAGTTTTGTCTCTTCGACATTATCCTTGAAGGGAATATAAATCAAGCCATCAATATCGGAGGGTTTTTCCATTGTCTCTGCTTGCGAAAGAAGAATAGCGACTTTTTCTCGCCCAATTCTTGACAGCAGCATTCCCAACTCCAAAACCACATTTTGCCTAACTCTATATTGTTTTTTTGTCTCATCGTTTTTGGGATAACCGATGTCATCCGGCGTAGCTAAAACAATTCCGAAATTAGCTTGTTGCGTATATTCTTCGAGCTTTTCAATGATTGTTTGTCCGGATGAAATAAGCTGATCTAAGATCAGTGGCTCCAAGTCCCATCTTCTAAGCATGGCTTCAAGTTGCGTCCGTGCATTTGTGTCATGTCCGTATACTACGAACACTTTCCGGTTATGAATAGCAGTTACATTTTCACCAGACAAAACTGCGATTATTTTATCAACATTCTTTCCTTGACAGTTTACTGTTCCCTTATCCCAGCAGTTTACAACACAGCCATTGGCAAGTTTCAGTGCAGTTCCTAAATTGTTCCCGGTTCGCTTTTCATCAACGATGGGTTGATCTGCTTTTTTTAGCAGCTTTTTCACCTGTTCAAGTGTCATATTCATTGCCATATTGATTCTACCTCCCATACATAATAACAAGATAAACGATAATTTAGCGGCTTAGAGCCGGATGTCAGAGACATCAATCTCGCCGGACATGAGTTTCGGAAGTAGTGCATCTCGGATGCTTGCAAGACGTACATTTTCCTGCTGATTGGTGATAATCAAGGAAACAATCGGGGCGATCACAGCGTTGAATCGCGCAAGAGTATCATTATCAGGCAGACGCAACTCCATGGCTTTCACGCGTTCGCGGGGTAGCTCTGTTTGCCCGGTACTACCTGTGTGAAGAGCTTCTATTTCTCTCTCGTGTGAGATGCCCCAAAGTCCGATATAGAACAGCAAATGCGGGCCTTTGGGTCGAACGATCGTTACATGAGAATCTACAGTCATATTGTCCGGAACAAACCACACCTGAGCTGCACGTCCAAGGGTACCTTCGCCGGTGGAATTGATCAGTAAATCACCATACTGCAACCACTTTTCGTTGATAACCTTCGGATTGTGCCGCCTTGCTAGTGATACATCAATATAATGATCTCGGATACATTTTTGGTTGAGTACAATTTGAACAGAATCATCGGTATATTTGGGTGCAATGCCTCTTGAAACTAATGAGGTAAGGCTGTCCAGTGTAACCAAAGGCCATTTTTCTGATTCAGGATTAGCTACAAACCATTGATGGAAGATCGTAGCAACTTGCTGCTGTAAATTATCGTTTATCTTTTCATTAGATGCAATTTTTGCATCTAGTGCCGACAGTACGGATACCACCTTTTTTTGCTGCTCCAAAGACGGCATTCGCACAATTTGCTTTGACAGCGTTTTTACGGACAAACCGGGTTGTGCCGATTGGCCGGATAGTCTTCCCAAGTTCATCGTTGACAGCAGGTATGCCAGATAACGGGTATTGTGTTCTTCGTTGGCGCAGCAGACCACCGCATGTTCGGTCATATATGCCTGTCCGTTGAAGTAGCGCACATTACCGCAGAACGCACCCTGTCTGCCGATGATGGCGCAATCGCCATCGAAGTTACAAGTGCCAGTGTAGCCACGCAGACCATTTCCACCGTATACGGGGTATTCGCCTTCGTCAGTGATGTTCCTAGCGGATATTCCTTTTCCGCTGCTCAATCTGGAACAAATTGCTCCCAGTTCATATTCAGTATACTGTTCCATATCTTACCGTCCTATCCGATATATTTTCTATGCGCCAGCTTCACATTTTGTTGCTTCACCATTGCGTAATGCATGGTAGTATCAATCTTCTGGTGACCGAGAAGCTGCTGCACCTGCTCAATTGGCATTCCTTTATCTATGGCGGAAGTTGCCAGTGTTCGTCGAAACTTATGCGGATGCACCTTCGGTATCAGCAGCCTCTTGCCAAGCTCACGCAGCCGAGCCTCCACGCCACCAATCTGCAACCGTTGAAATGGGGCGCGAAGTGTTACGAAAAGGGCTGGATCGCTGTCTGTGCGGCTATCAAGATAATTCTGAAGATGTATCTTCGTCCTGGCATCGAAGTATACCAGCCGCTGCTTGCTCCCTTTACCAAATACCACGCATTCCCGCTCATTGAAGTTGATATCATCCCGGTTGAGTGCCACCATTTCACCAACACGCATACCTGAAGAAGCCAACAGGTCAATGATTGCCAAATCCCGCAGCGTTCCGCAGTTATCCCGCATCAGTTCCAACGCCTCGTCCGTATAGGTGTCTTTGATGACCTTTGCAGTCTTCACTTTATGGATCCTGCGGACGGGGCTTTTCACGATATAGTCTTCATCCTCCAACCATGAGTAAAAGGTAGCAAAAATGCGCCGGATATTGTCAATGGTCACCTTGCTGGATTTGCGCTGCACCTGATACGCGGTCAAGTACTGGCGAATATCATCCGTAGTAATCTGCTGCGGTGTTTTTCCAATCCCTGCCGTCATAGCTTCGATGGTTTTGCGGTAGTAGGTCAGCGTTTTTTCTGAGCATCCTTCAATGCGTTTAGCTGCAATGAAAGCTGCAACCGCATTCGGCTGCTCCTGTTCCTGTGGCTGATCGGTCTCTGTGATCTCCAATCCATGCAGACAATATTCCATTGCAGCGCGGAGTTTTGATAGTTGCTCATTGTCCAGGTAAGGGAGCATTTGTTGCTGAACCAGAGAAATCAGTTGTTCTTTCATAGTCGTTTCTCCTTTTGTAGTAATGGAGAGAACGACAACAGTGGCAGTTTCTCTGGTGAAACGCCCGCCACTGGTGGGCGCTATTAGAACGGTAAACGATAATTTAGAGCAGCAGGCTCAGGCAATTTACCGTGAGCGTTTCGAGGAGGTTCCATCTGAGAATTTGCCCTCCGGCTGGCGTGTTGTGTCTCTGGGAGAAGTTGCGACGATCTCCAATAAAAGTTTCAATCCGCTGAAAGAAACCGAGAGAATGCTTGAGCATTATAGTATTCCAGCGTTTGACGAGGCAAGATTCCCGTTCTACGAGCCTTCTACATCTATCAAGAGCAACAAGTTTGTTATTGATGCCTCATGCTTCATGATCTCCAAGCTCAATCCGACTACAAAGCGAGTATGGAAACCATATTGCCTGACTGAGAATGCTGTCTGCTCAACAGAGTTCATTGTCTATAAAGCAAAGGATGAATCTATCACTGACTTTTTGTACTCAGTTATCGACAGTAAATCTTTCTCTGACTTCATGTGTAGCCATGTAACCGGCTCAACGGGAAGTAGGCAGAGGACAACCCCATCTGACACACTCTCTTATGAGCTGATACTTCCTTCGGAGGACGAGTTGGCAGAGTTTCAATCCCTCGTTTCACCGATGTATTCTCAAATACGAATTAACGCCATTGAAAACGATAAGCTCAAGCAGCTTCGGGATAGCCTTTTGCCAAAAATGATGTCTGGTGAAATTGAAGTCTCTGGCATCCAGCTCTAAGCCGCTAAATTATCGTTTATCTTTTTGTTATGCTCTACTTTGTAGCTTAACGAATAATACAAATCTCCAATGGCCTCCTGCACCTTTCGGTCTGGCACAGGTATCAGAAGTTGATCCATAAACTGCTTCTTAAAATGCGGGATCACATCACCCACATTGGTATTGTATATCTGTTGCTGGATTTCGTGGCTTCTCAATACAGTGAAAAGGTATTTGTTGTATATTTTTGAATCATCTGAGCGCAATGCGATCATATCCTGCGCTATGCAAAAGTCAATGGGATCGGGTACCATGCATACACGTCCCGGTGTACCTTTGTTGACAAAAAGAATGTCTCCAGGGATAGGATGCGACCGAAACCAAGTACGGTAGGTTTCGTCACTCAAATAACGAACTTTTTCATACAAAGGAAAAAGCGTGTTGTTAGTAACGCAATTTGTTGCAATCAGTTTATGTCCGCTTGGCGCTGTAGGCACGGTTTTTCCTCGATTGTCTACTATGAATTCCAGCAGCTGTGTGATAGGAACTCTGGGACAGTCTGTCCAGATATTAAAGCCCATACCCAATTGCCCCCAATTTCTGCCGGATTTCTTCTTCCAGCGCATGGGACTGTGCGAACAGTTCAGATAGTTCCCCAGTCAATCTGGCCATCTTTTCTTCAAAAGGTTCGCCATCTTCTTCCTGTTCCTCGATGCCAACATAGCGTCCGGGAGTGAGGATGTAATCCTGCTTTGCAATTTCATCCGTATCTACCACAGCGCAGAAGCCCTTCTGATTCTCCAGCGTACCGTCAATATACGCCTTGTATGTGTCTGCGATTTTTTCAATGTCCGCGTCGGTCAATTCGCGCAGCTTGCGGGTAACCATGGTACCGAGCTTGCGGGCATCGATAAAGACGGTCTTTCTGGGCTGCTTCTTATTCTTGGCAAGGAACCACAGGGATACAGGAATCTGTGTTGTATAGAATAGCTGTGTCGGCATTGCGACAATGCATTCCACCAAATCCGCATTTACAATGTTCTTACGGATTTCACCTTCACCACCGCTCTGGGAGGAAAGGGCACCGTTTGCCAGCACCATACCAATTTTGCCGTTGGGTGCCAGATGGTAGATCATGTGCTGCAGCCATGCGAAGTTGGCGTTGCCCGCGGGAGGCAGACCATATTGCCAACGCACATCGTCTTTCAGCTTATCCGCACCCCAGCCGGAGAGGTTAAAGGGCGGGTTTGCCATGATGTAGTCTGCGCGGAGGGTGGGATGGCAATCGTTGAAGAAGGTATCCGCGTTGTAGCTGCCAAGGTTGGCTTCGATACCACGGATTGCAAGGTTCATCTGCGCCATCTTCCACGTGGTAGGGTTGGAGTCCTGACCGAACACAGAAATGTTGTTGATGTTACCGCTATGGTTTTCAATAAACTTTGCACTCTGGACGAACATACCGCCGGAGCCGCAGCAGGGATCGTACACGCGACCATTGTAGGGCTGCAACACTTCCACCAGTGTCCGAACCACGCAGGAGGGGGTATAGAACTCGCCAGCCAGCTTTCCTTCCTGCTCAGCAAATTTCGACAGACAATATTCGTATGTTCTGCCGAGGATATCACGGCTTGATCCAGCGTCTACCATTTTAATGTTGGTAAACAGGTCAACCACATCGCCCAGACGGCGCTTGTCCAGCTCCGGGCGAGCAAAGTTTTTGGGGAGGATATCTTTAAGCCGCCTGTTTTCTTTTTCAATCGCCCTCATGGCGTCGTCAATCACAGTGCCAATCTCTGCGGTATGCGCCTTGGATGCAATGACGCTCCAGCGGGCAGTTTCAGGAACAAAGAATATGCCTTCGGAAATGTACTCATCCACATCTTCCTCAAAACCGTCGCCTTCTTCTACCAGTTGCTGGTGTTTTTCATCGAAACGATCAGAGATGTATTTCAAAAAGATTAGACCGAGTACAACGGATTTGTACTCAGATGCGTCAATGTTACCACGCAACACACATGCTGCATCCCAAATTTGTTTTTCAAATCCAATGCCTGCAGTATTGTTATCTGCCATATCTGTTCCTCCATCATCCCATGCTTTTGGCATCTTTGTTATGTCAATTCTACAATTATTCTTCGCGTTCGTCAATTCACAATCTCCATTTTTGAGAGAACACAACAGAAAAAACTGCGGATTTACATTTTGGACCCCGTAAAAAACAAATCCAACTTCCTTCAAAAAGTTGGATTTATCTCCTCATTCAATTTGGCCAAAATAGGCACTAACCCCACAGCTAACCCCACGGGTATTTTGAACCACTCCATTTTACGTCAAAAAGTTAGAAAAACACCGGACTTCTTATCGAAATCCGGTGTTTTTATGGTTGCGGAGGCAGGACTCGAACCTACGACCTCCGGGTTATGAGCCCGACGAGCTTCCAACTGCTCTACTCCGCGATATTTACCTGCACTCCACAAGTGCTTGGGTATTATAGCATGGATTAAAGCATTTGTCAACACTTTTTTCTCGGCAGAATTCCGCCTGTTCCCACAAGCCCTTCGTTCAGGATCACTATGCCGCCAGAATGCAGGGGCTGCCCACACTGCGCCACTGCGTGCCCTTCAAACCCAGCCAAGGGTTTTCATCAGATACAGCCAGATGGTTATGGATACGGCAGACAGCACTGTGGACAATAGCACCGCGTTGGCGGTCAGCGCACCGTCGGCGTGCATATTTTTCGCCATCACGAAGCTCGCCGCAGCTGTGGGGGAGCCGGTCATGATCAGAATGGCAATCATCTGGCTGTTCCGGAAGCCCAACATGGCCGCCAACGGCAGGAAAATACCGGGCAGCAGAAACAGCTTCACAAGAGATGAGACAGCCGCCCCTTTCCAGCGCTTCAGAGCCTCACCGCCGGAGAAGGATGCCCCCACCACCAGAAGGGCAATGGGAGTCGCCGTGGCGCCGATGGAGCTGAGCGCGCTGTCCAGCATAGCCGGCACCTTCACCCTGAGCAGTGCAAAGGGCAAGCCCGCCAGAATCCCCAGAATCAGCGGATTCTTTGCAACATTTACACGGGCTTTTTTCACCGCGCCCAAGCCCCGGGCCGCCGGGAGAAGATGCCCTTCGTCGTCCATCTGAGGCGAAAAGCTGAGAATCAGTACAGAATATACATTAAAGAAGGGCACCGCCGACATAATCATCATGGGCACCATGCCCGCATCCCCGTAAATATTGACTGCCAGTGCAATGCCCAGCACCGCCGCGCTGGACCGGGCCGAGGCCTGGGCAAACGCTCCCACCTGCCCCTTGTCCTTCATGAAAAGCCATGCTGCCGCCCAGATACCAAGAAACATCACCGTAGTGCCCAGAAAGCAAAACAGGCAGAAGCCCAGGTCAAACTCGCTGTAAAAGTCCATCCCGGCAATGGAGCGGAACAGACTGACAGGCAGGGCGCACCGAAATACGAACTCATTGGCTGTTTTATTGAAGGCGTCGTTCAGAAAATGTACCCGCTGCAAAACGTAGCCCAGCGCGATCACCAGAAATACCGGAATCGTGGCATTCAGGGCAAAGGTAAAGTTCTCCATATCAAGCTTCTCCCTTCTCCGGCTGTGCCAATCTCAGCAGCAGCACACATACTACCAGCACCAGCGGAAAAACGCTGCCTGCCAGCATTCCCTTTTGCAGATTGTCGCCGAAGCGCTGACTCACCGCGCCGGCCAGGCTGGGGCCAAACGCGCCGCCCAAGTCCCCTGCCATGGCAAGCAGGGCAAACATGGCGGTGCCGCCGTAAGGCATTCGCCCGGAGGAAATGCTGATGGTGCCGGGCCACAGGGTGCCCACGGAGAAGCCGCAGACGATGCAGCCAACGAGGCCAATCACGGGATTTCCCGAAAGAGACGCCGTCAGGTAGCAGACAAGACACAGCAGGCCGGAGCCCAGCATAAAGCCCGTCAACGCTATCCCCTCGCCGTATTTGCCGTAGAGCACCCGGCTGATACCCATGGCGGCGGCAAACAGGCAGGGGCCGGACAAATCCCCTGCTGTTTTGCTCAGGCCGATGGCGGATTCGGCATAGGCCGAGGCCCACTGGGCCATGGTCAGTTCAGAGGCTCCCGCGCAGACCATCAGCACGATGGCTAGCCAGAACACCGGCACCTTCAGCAGGCCACGGATGCCCATGCCCTTCCCCTCCTCCACCAGCGGCTCAATGGGGCACGTGGCGAAGTTATATGTATTATATAATGGAAGCAGCGCCCACAGGCAGGCCAGCCATTTCCAGCGTTCGATGCCAAACACCGCGAAAAACGCCGTGGACACCACCACAACCCCCACAGACCCCCAGCAATAGAAGGAGTGCAGCAGGCTCATCACCGACTCCTTGTGCTCAAAGGGGCAGGCTTCCACTATGGGGCTGCCAAGCACCTCCAAAAGGCCGCTGCCGACTGCGTAGATCACCACGCTGGTCAGAATTCCCGCAAAGGGGCTTGGGAACAGCTCTGGCAGGAAGGCCAGACCCGCAAGGCCCGCTGAGAAGCTCAGAGACGACGCCACCACGCAGACCCGGTAGCCGATCCTATCCACGAATTTCGCGCACAGCACATCCATAATCAGCTGGGTCAGGAAAAATACCGTAGAAATCAGGGCGATCTGCCCTAAGGGGATGCCGTAATCGCTGTGGAATTTCAGAAACAGCAGAGGCGCGAAATTTGCCGCGATGGCCTGTGTAACGAAGCCCAGATAACAGGCAAGCAGGGTTTTCCGGTAAGGATTGTCCATGGAATCGTTCTCTCACTTTCCGACCGATCTTCGGTCATTATATCCCAAGCCCGGCAATATCGCAATGGTATTTTTCGTGATGTGCATTCCGACCAAGGCCTGTATCCTGTGCCGTCTGTCCGCCCGGCAATTTTCCGTAGTGTGCGGTTTTTTGTTCTCAGTGCGCGAACAAAATTCAAAAATGTATGTATGCCGTGAAGTTTTGTCCGCACACCGTGCTCAAACGGCCAATAATCGCCGTCAAATTTTATACAAATCAATCTGTCGATTTTTCTGTTTTTATGCAATAAATAGAAATTGCAGGCAAACCCCCTCCCAGAGTAAATTCCTGTTTGACAGTGCTAACACAGAGGATTATAATGTGGGACATAGCAAAATTGCCTGTTTTTCTGACAGAATTTAGGGCACTTTGCCAAACCCATGAAAACAGGGTACTATCAAAGAGAAAGGAAAATGAAACATGAACATGAAACGAATCGTTGCTCTGGTTCTGGCAATGGTCATGGCGCTGTCTCTGGCTGCCTGCGGCGGCTCCAGCGCTCCTGCTGCCACTGCCGCTCCCGCGGCTGCCGGTGATGCGGCTCCCGCCGATACCGCCGCTGCCGCTTCCGACGGCGACAAGGTCCTGAATGTGATGGTCGAGGTCGAGGTGGAAAGCCTGGATCCTCAGGTCGCCACCGACGGCACCAGCTTTGAGGTCATCGCGAACTACACCGATGGCCTGACCCAGATGGACGCCGACGGCGCTGCCGTCCCCGCCATTGCTGAGAGCTGGGACGTGAGCGAGGACGGCACCATCTACACCTTCCACCTGCGTGAGGATGCCAACTGGTCCAACGGCGAGCCCGTGACCGCCAACGACTTTGTCTTCGCCTGGCAGCGTGCCGCTGACCCCGCTCTGGCTTCCGAGTACAGCTATATGCTCAGCGACATCGGCCAGATCAAGAACGCCGCCGCCATCATCGCCGGCGAGATGGACAAGAGCGAGCTGGGCGTGAAGGCCATCGACGATAAGACCCTGGAGGTCACTCTGGAGGTCCCCGTCAGCTACTTCCTGAGCCTGATGTACTTCCCCACCTTCTACCCTGTCAATCAGGCCTTCTTTGAGGGTCTGGCCGACGGCACCTTCGGCACCAGCCCCGAGACCGTCCTGAGCAACGGCGCTTTTGTCCTGACCAGCTATGAGCCCGCCGCTCTGAGCTTCTCCCTGACCAAGAACGCCGATTACTACGACGCTGACAAGGTCCAGCTGGACGGCCTGAACTACCAGGTCATCAAGGACAGCCAGCAGGCTTATATGAGCTACCAGAACGGTGATCTGGACATCGTCATGCTGTCCGGCGACCAGGTCGAGCAGGTGGAAGGCGACCCCGAGCTGAACATCACCGGTGCCGGCTACCTGTGGTACCTGACCCTGAACATGCACGGTGTGCCCGCTCTGAACAACCAGAACATGCGTCTGGCTCTGAGCAACGCTGTGAACCGCGCGTCCATCGTTGGCGATGTGGTGAAGGATGGCTCCGTTGCCACCTACACCGCTGTTCCTCCTCAGTTCGCTGCCGGCCCCGATGGCTCCGACTTCTCCGCTGACCAGACCATGTTCAGCGATGTCTGCGCCGACGACACCGCCAAGGCTGCCGAGTACTATGAAGCTGCCAAGGCTGAGCTGGGCACCGACACCTTCGAGTTCGAACTGCTGGTGGAAGACCAGACCGAGACTCAGAACGTTGCCGCCGTCATCAAGGATCAGGTTGAGAAGGCTCTGCCCGGCGTGACCCTGAACATCAAGGTCGAGCCCAAGAAGCAGCGTGTTGCCGACATCCAGGATGGCAACTACGAGGTCTGCCTGACCCGCTGGGGTCCCGACTACGCCGATCCCATGACCTACCTGAACATGTGGATCACCGGCTGCTCCAACAACTACGGTCTGTGGAGCGACGCTGAGTTCGACGCCATCATCGCCGACTGCACCACCGGCGCCTACGTCACCGATGCCGAGGCCCGCTGGAACGCCATGTATGACGCCGAGAAGATCGTGATGGATCAGGCCGTCATTGTTCCCCTGTACACCAAGGCCAACGCCAACATGATTAAGACCGGTGTGGAAGGCATTGAGTTCCACCCCGTGGCTCTGAACCGTGTCTATAAGGACACTGTGAAGGGTTAATGCAACTGCCGCAGCGGCTTTGAACATCAAGGCCGCTGCGCTTTTTCCAATCCCCACCTTTACTACTGAATTTGCAATTGACAATTGAAAATTGACAATTTAGCGGGCAGGGCCCGCAGCCAATGCGTTACCAACCTGGTCTATCCCATAACATCCTTTGGGCCCCTCGACCAGAACCGTGATAAAATTGGAATTGCCCTCATGTGTCAGGCCCGGAATCCCGCGATTGTCAACTGTCAACTGTCAATTGTCAATTCGATTCGCCCTTCGCAAACGAAAGGAGAAACCAAACATGAAGAAATATATCGCAAAACGTGTTTTGATTTCCGTATTCACCCTGCTGGCCATCACGCTGGTGCTGTTTATCCTGCTGCAGCTGATGCCCGGCTCCCCCTTCAACGATGAAAAGCTGTCCGACGACCAGCGGGCCGTGCTGTACGAAAAGTATGGTCTGGATCAGCCCATCATCGTGCAGTTCGGCAAATACGTTGCCAACCTCTGCAAGGGTGATTTCGGTGTCAGCTACACCATCAGTAAAAATACCCCCATCAGCCAGCTCATCAAGACCCGTCTGCCGGTTTCCATCAAGGTCGGCGGTCAGGCGGTGGCGCTGGGCGCGCTGGTAGGTCTGATCCTCGGCATTGTTGCGGCGCTCAAGCACAACACCATCTGGGATAGCTTAAGTACGCTCATCAGCGTCATTGGTGTGTCGGTGCCCAGCTATGTATTTGCCCTCGCCCTAAGCTACGCCTTTGGCTTTAAATTAAAAATCTTCCCCATGCTCTACGCGGATAAGACGCCCTTTGCCTCCTCCGTTCTTCCCAGCATCGCCCTGTCCATGTTCACCATGGCAAGCATCGCCCGGTTCACCCGGACAGAGATGCTGGAAATTCTCGACAGCGACTTCATGCTTCTGGCGGAGAGCAAGGGCATCACCGGCTGGCGGCTGATTGTCCGCCACGCTCTGCGCAACGCCCTGATTCCCATTATTACCGTGCTGGCTCCTCTGATTGTGGATCTCATGACCGGCAGTCTAGTGGTGGAAAAAATCTTCTCCATTCCCGGCGTAGGAAGCCTGCTGGTCACGGCGATTCAGTCCAATGACTACAATGTGGTCATTGCCCTGAGCTTCATCTATTCCGCCATGTACATCGGCATCATGCTGGTGGTGGACATCCTCTACGGCATTATCGATCCCCGGATTCGGGTGGCAAAGGACGGTGGCAAAAAGAAATGATGTTTGGAAAAAAGAAGCCTGCCACCATGCCGCAGGTTACGGAATATACCTTTCAGGAAGACGATTTCCGGCTGAAAAATGACACCGCCGGCGTCAATATCGACTCTAATTTTGCCTCCCAGAGCTACTGGAAGGACGTTTACAAGCGGTTCGTCAGCAACAAGGGCGCACTGGTTGCGCTGGTGCTCATCGTGATCATTACCTTCTTCGCCATCGTCGGCCCGGGCATGAACCAGTACGGCTACGCCGATCAGAACCTGTCGGAAAAGAACTTCGCCCCCCGTATTCCCGGGCTGGAGAAGCTGGGCATTTTCGACGGCGACGAGAAAATGACCACCTCCTCCGGCTACAAGATCGTCAACGGCTACGAAAAGAAGGGTGCTGACGATACCTACTACTGGTTCGGCTCCGATACCCTGGGCCGGGACATCTGGACCCGGGTCTGGCAGGGCACCCGGGTAAGTCTCGGCATCGCGCTGGTGTCCGCCGTCATCAACATGACTCTGGGTATGTGCTACGGCCTGATTTCCGGCTACTTCGGCGGCGCGGTGGACAGCGTCATGCAGCGCTTCGCCGAAATCAACAACGGCATTCCCCGTCTGGTCATCTGTACATTGCTGCTCATGGTGCTCAAGCCCGGCTTCGGAACCATCGTGCTGACGCTGGTCATTACGGAGTGGATCGGCATGAGCCGCATCGCCCGGGCGGAAATGCTGAAATTAAAGGAGCAGGAATTCGTCCTTGCCAGCCGCACCCTGGGCGCGGGAAGCATCCGCATCATTTTCAGCGCCGTGCTGCCCAACATCATCGGTCAGATCATCACCCAGCTGATGTTCAGCATTCCCACCGCCATCTTCACCGAAGCCTTCCTGAGCTTCGTAGGTCTGGGCATTCCCGTGCCTCAGTGCTCGCTGGGCAGCCTGATCAGCGACGCCTTCAACAGCTTCACCACCCATCCCTACCAGATTATCCCCCCCATCGCGGTGCTTGCCATCCTGATGCTCAGCTTCAATATGCTGGCGGACGGCCTGCGGGAAGCCTTCGATCCCAAAATGAAAGATATGTGAGGTGCGTACAATGGAGCGTGAAAAAGTTTTAACTGTGCGTGACCTGAGCATCACCTTTACCACCACCGCCGGCCCCGTCCACGCCATCCGGGGCGTGAATCTGGACCTGTACCGGGGCGAGACCCTCGCCATCGTAGGCGAGTCCGGCTCCGGCAAGTCCGTCACCGTAAAGGCCGCCATGGGTATCCTCGCCAAAAATGGCCGGGTGGACAGCGGCACCATCGAATATACCTACCACCACGACGACGGCACCCCCGAAACCGTGGATATTCTGAAAATGAAGAAACAGGACATCCGCCGCCACATCAACGGCAAGCGGATTGCCATGATCTTTCAGGACCCCATGACCAGCCTAGACCCCACCATGCCCATCGGCAAGCAGATCATGGAGGGCATGATCTGGCACTACAAGACCCCCAAGGCCGAGGCGTATAAGAAGGCCGTGGAGCTTCTGAAAGAGGTAGGCATCACCGATGCCGAGGAGCGGATGAAGAACTATCCCCACCAGCTCTCCGGCGGTATGCGGCAGCGGGTGGTTATCGCCATCGCTCTGGCCTGCGACCCGGAGCTATTAATCTGTGACGAGCCTACCACCGCCCTGGACGTGACCATTCAGGCGAAAATTCTGGAGCTGATTCAGAAGATTCAGAAGGAACGGAGCATTTCCGTCATTTACATCACCCATGATCTGGGCGTTGTGGCAAAGGTTGCGGATTTTGTCAACGTCATGTACGCCGGACGCATCGTGGAAACCGGCACCATCGACGAAATCTACTACGAGCCTGCCCATCCCTACACCTGGGGTCTGCTCAGCGCCATGCCGGACCTGGATACCGACGACGACCGTCTGTACACCATTCCCGGCTCTCCCCCCAATCTGCTGCACCCCGTGCCCGGCGATGCCTTCGCCCCCCGGAACGTGTACGCGCTGAACATCGACGAACGGGCGGAGCCCCCCATGTTCAAGCTGTCCGACACCCACTACGCGGCAACCTGGCTGCTGGACCCCCGGGCCCCCAAGGTGGAAATGCCCCCGGAACTGAAGGCCCGGATTGAACGCATGAAGAAGGAGGCAAAGTAATATGAGCGAAAAGCAGCCTCTTTTGCAGGTCAAGAACCTTAAGCAGTATTTTAAGGTTAATTCCGGCTACACCGTCCGGGCCGTGGACGATGTGAGCTTCGACATCTACCCCGGCGAGACCTACGGTCTTGTGGGCGAGTCCGGCTCCGGCAAGTCCACCATCGGCCGCAGTATCATCCGGCTTTACGAGCCCACCGCCGGTCAGATTATTTTCGACGGCAAGGACATCAGCGGCAAGCTGGATAAGCACGCCACCGAGGTCCTGCGCACCCAGATGCAGATGATTTTTCAGGACCCCATGGCCTGTCTGAACCCCCGGAAAAAGGTGGGCGAAATCATCGGCGAGGGTCTGGACATCCACCATCTCTATTCCTCCCACGCCGAGCGGAAGGAAAAGATCGACCGGATTCTTGCCAAGGTGGGCCTTGCCCCTGAGCACGCCGACCGGTATCCCCATCAGTTCTCCGGCGGTCAGCGGCAGCGTGTGGGCATCGCCCGGGCGCTGATTATGGACCCCAAGCTGATTATCGCCGACGAGTGTATTTCCGCGCTGGACGTGTCCATTCAGGCCCAGGTGGTGAACCTGATGAAGGACATTCAGCAGGAAACCGGCACGGCCTACCTGTTCATTGCCCACGACCTGTCTATGGTCAAGTACATTTCTGACCGGATTGGCGTGCTGCACCTTGGGCATCTGCTGGAAACCGGCACCACGGAGGAGATTTTCTCCAACCCCGTGCACCCCTACACCAGAAGCCTTCTGTCCGCCATCCCCAGCCCCAACCCCAGAGTGGAGAAAACCCGCATTGCCGAGAGCTACGATTATGCTTCCTCCGGCATCGACTACCATGCGGGCACCCTGCACACCCTGGAGGGCACCCATCAGGTGCTGGGCACCGACGAGGACATCGCCCGCTGGCTGACAAAATGATATTGCGTTGAAAAAGCCGGTTTGACGGAAGCTCCGCCAAACCGGCTTTTTCAGTATAACACCTATTTGCTCAATGTAATGGGGAGACAAATTGGAGTTTGTAAGAGTTGACAGTTGAAAGTTGACAGTTAAGGAGTCCCTTCGGGACAATTGAAATAATGGCGAAAAAAGCAGGTATTCCAGCAGGAATCTTTCATATTTCGTATCTTTGCACTTATATCAATTCATCCCGCAGGGATACCACAACTGTCCACTGTCAACTTTCAACTGTCAACTACATTACAATTTATCGTCCTTCTTCCTCTATCTGCTGAGCACTTTCGCTTTTACGGCTGGGAACGAGGAAATAGACGCTCAGTCCGCCGATGATGGTCACGATGCCCAGCAGCTGCCGGGCAGAAATCGACTCGTGCAGGAACAGGTACGCCAGAATACAGGTGCCGATGGGCTCTCCCAGAATGCTCATGGTCACGGCGGAAGCAGGCAATTGTTTCAAAAGCAAGTTGAAAACGAACTGTCCGCCCACCGTGGCGATCAGGGCAATCCCCACAAAGGCCAGCCAGGTCTGGGAAGAATACCCGGTAAGGGGTTCCCCCCGAACCAGCGTGTACAGCAGCAGCACTGCCGCGCTGGTGAAGTAGGCCAGCACGGAATAGGTCAGGGCGGACACCTCTTTCCGGATGGTCTGGCCCAGAAAGTAGTAACCGGAAATCACGCCCGCCGCCACAAAGGCCAGCACATCCCCCAGCAGGCTCAGCCCGCTGATCTGAAAATCCCCGAAACCGATAATCACGCTGCCCAGCAGCGCGATGCCGCAGCCGATCAGCGCGGCGGGCCGGAAGTGGGATTTCAGAATCACCCGCTCCAGCACGATGGAAAACAGGGGCTGCAAGCACACGATCACCGTGGAGCTGGCAATGGAGGTGTAGTTCAGGGATTCAAACCAGAGCAGGTAGTGCAGGGCCAGAAACACCCCCGCCGCCATGGTTCGCAGCCACTGGCTGGGGCTTAAGGCCCGAACCTCCCTCCGGCAGTTTCCGCTGAACAGGAAAAACGGGAGCAGCACTGCCGCCGTGATCGCAAGGCGGTAAAACGCCGTGACCCCGGAGGGGCCCGCCGCAACGCGCACCCAGATGGCGGAGGTGGAAAGGGCGAACACTCCGCCAAAGAGAATCAGATAGGTCTTTATTTTGTTCATCTGTCTACCTCGCAACGCAAATTCGCCTTACTGTATCACATTTTCCGCCCTTTTTCAACCGGTTTAGCGAAACGAAGAGAACATCAGTGTAGGTTTGTCAATGATGTGTTACACATTAGGAAAAGAATAAAGGACATCTTTG
>OBLI01001840.1_pt1 | contig 19466 bp, 17 predicted proteins | sample 1519701 | NCBI WGS metagenome assembly OBLI01 (sample SAMEA3663005, study PRJEB22513) | pig gut metagenome | biome: pig gut; feature: pig-associated habitat; material: faeces | place: France | collected 2012
TTTTCTTTTTTGACTATATATTTTTGCGTTCATCACTCGAAATGTCGGATGAACCTTTTATTTCCCGAAAAAAGCATTCACTCCTTCACATGGAACGTGTTTCCTGCTGATTTTCATAGCGTTTGAGTGTGAATGGTTGGATTTTCAAGTATTCACACTGAAGGTGAACGCTTGTGAAGGGTTGAAACATCAAGCCTTCACACAGGAAAGCTGCTGGCAATCAGGAGGTAAGCGGTATAAACGCCTCCTCAGCTGTGAATACTTGAAAATTCAAGCCTTCACACTTAAAACCTATGATTTTCAGAGAAAAAGAAGCTCTATATGAAGGAATGAATGTTTTTTTCGGGGATAAAAAGCGTATAGAGAAGAGCGAAACGTTGGGGCAAAAATGGCAAATTACTACGTAGTCTTTATGCAGGTATTGTTCAACTCCCGAAACTTCAGACCATGACTTCATAGTTACGTTTTAGATATGTAAAATCGGAATACCAAAAAGCAGAAAATCAAACTTTATCGGGAAAAGTGTTTTTTTCTACACGCTGCAAACAAAAATCCCGCTTTTACTTTCGGAATGACTCAGAGGTTTGGAGTATCTTTGCATAAGATAGGCTGCGGCTCGGCAATCTAAGCAAGCTTATTGCGCTCGCCGTGAACGATCATAACATAAGTAGATTAAACTTGTAGGGTTTAAAAGTTGAAGAGTTAAACGTTTAGCCGGATATGCTCTCCAAACAACACCAAATAAACTATGACGACTTTCATCTTTTAAACCAACAGCTTCATCCATTCAATAGACATTATGCCAATCATTAAAAAGACCGAATGTACAATGAAGAAAATAGCTTACCTTTTACTCCTTCTGTGCTGTGTACTATTGACGGCCTGCGCACATTCTGCCACAAAGGCCGCTATTGGCAAATTAGTAGGTAGTGACCGCGACGATCATGGGTGTATTCCTTCTGCCGGTTACACCTGGAGTTACGCCTTGCATGACTGTGTCAGATTGTGGGAAGTTGGAATGCGTTTTGACTCCGGTCCGCAGCAGCTTTTCCTTGTTTACAGCACCGACTCCACCTTTGCTGAAATATTTCCCGCTGAAGGCAAATCAATTATCTGCAAAAGAATTAAAGGAACCAATAGCTGGAAAAACAGCAGAGGGAAAGAAAAAGTATACATCAACAACGGCGTTGTCTGTATCAAGATGAACGATTTCACCTACACCCAAAAGAAATAATTCTGTTACAGCTATCAGCCACACTAATGCTTATGGCAATAGGAAACAGGCTTGCATTTATTGTGAACCGCCACAACAAATGCAAGCCCGTAAATATTATTTCCGCAAAGAGTGAACTCACATTTTCACTCCCAATTTTTGTATGGATTCTTGCGGAGTTGTGAATTATAATACTTCCTTTCGCCTGTAACCTCCCGCCCCAGGAAGTCAGGGCACTCAAAGACATCATCTTCTGTACGGAGTTCCACCTCGGCGACCACCAAACCGGCATTGTCGCCCAGGAACTCGTCCACCTCAAACACATGATTACCAGCCGGCACCAGCCATCGGATTTTATCCACGATACCCGGTTCGCACAAACGAAGCAACGAAAGTGCTTCATCCAGGGTAATTTCTTTCTCGAACTCGTAGCGTGAAAGTCCATTACCTGAAGCCGGTCCTTTGATGGTAAGGTAGCCATGAGAGTCGCGAATGCGCACACGCACCGTACGCCCGCGTTCGCTGCAGATGTAACCCTGCACGATACGGGAATGCGACGTGGCCAACGATTTATACTCGCCGCGGACCAAGAATTTGCGTTCTATTTCAAGAGGCACGGTAAGAAAATCTACAAATTTGGAATTACCTACCCATTCCGGCAAGTTACTGGAGCAGATAGTAAGCAATCAGCGCAAGCACCATCAAGAGAATGAGTGCAATAAAGATGCCGTTAATCACCCGGTTGGCCTGTCGTGCCTGTCGCGCTTCGCGAGCACGCGCCTTCAGTTGTCTCTTTTGATTCATGGTATAAGATTTTTATATTTCCAAAAAACATTATTGTTGAGCAGCCTCTTCAGAATATTCCATGAGGTATGCTTTTATAAAACCGTCAATTTTTCCGTCCATCACACCGCCCACATCACTTGTTTGAAAACCGGTGCGATGGTCTTTCACCCTTCGGTCATTAAAAACGTAGCTTCTGATTTGACTACCCCATTCAATTTTCTTTTTGCCCGCCTCTATTTTGGCCTGAGCGGCCTTTTTCTTCTGTAGCGCGCGGTCATAGAGTTGGGAGCGGAGCAGTCGCATGGCATTCTCACGGTTTTCTAACTGTTTTCTGCTTTCCGTGTTCTCGATGAGTATTTCTTCTTCCTCGCCGGTGTCGGGATCTTTATACTGATAGCGAAGTCGCACACCGGTTTCCACCTTGTTTACATTCTGGCCGCCGGCACCGCCCGAACGGAAGAGGTCCCATGAAATTTTTGAAGGATCCACATAGACCTCTATGGTATCGTCGACAAGCGGTGTAACGAATACAGAGGCAAAAGATGTCATTCGTTTACCCTGTGCGTTGTATGGCGACACACGCACCAGGCGGTGTACACCGTTTTCGCTTTTGAGATAACCGTAAGCGTCGTCTCCTTCAATTTCCATCGTAACCGTTTTTATGCCGGCTTCGTCACCATCTTGCAAGTGGGAGATGGTACATTTATATCCGTGGGCTTCGGCATAGCGCATGTACATACGCATCAGCATCTGCGCCCAATCCTGACTCTCCGTGCCGCCTGCACCCGAATTGATTTTGAGCACACAGTCCATCCCGTCTTCCTCCTGCCGCAACATGTTGCGCAGTTCAAGTTCTTCGATGGCCTCCATTGTGCGAGCATAGTCAGCATCCACCTCCTCCTCGGTTACCATTTCGTCTTTATAGAAGTCTAATGCCAGAGCCAGCTCGTCGGTCAACAGTTTCACGTGTTTGTATCCTTCAATCCACTTTTCAATGCCCTTCACCTTCTTCATCTGTTCTTCGGCGCGTTTGGCATCCTCCCAAAAGTTTGGATCCTGCGTACGAAGCTGCTCTTCTTCGAGTTGCATCGTTTTGGCCTCAATGTCAAGGTAGCGATAGAGAGCCTCCACGCGGTTTTGGGCGTCTTTAAGTTGGTCAGCGGTAATCATTTCAGTTATGTGTTTCAGTAGAGTTATTGGTTGCAACCTCGGCATCGGCATACATTTTGTCGATAACCTCCGCATAGTGTTCATAAACCACACGCCGGCGCACCTTTAGTGTATTTGTCAGCTCTCCGTTGGCCATAGTGAAAGGCGAAGCGAGGAGAACGAAGCGTTTAATCTGTTCATAGTGAGCCAAATCCTGCTGCAAGGTTTCGATACGTTCGGTAAAGAACTTAACAACCTTGGGATGGCGACACAATTCCTCACGTCCTTCCACATCTATACCTTGTTCACGAGCATACTGCTCCAACAATTTATAGTCAGGCACAATGAGTGCACTCACAAACTTTCTTTGGTCTGCCACCACCACAGCTTGTTCAAAATAGCGGTCGAGCACGAGTTTCGACTCTATCATCTGCGGCGCAATATACTTTCCGTTAGAAGTTTTGAACAGGTCTTTGATGCGTTCTCTGAGGAACAGTTCTCCGTCCTTCATGTATCCGGCGTCTCCCGTATGGAACCAGCCATCTGCATCAATGGCCTCTTTTGTCAGACTTTCCTTTTTATAGTAACCAGGCGTGATAGTTTTGCCTCGCAGAAGGATTTCGTCGTTAGCACCAAACTTTATTTCGATGCCATCGATAAGCCGGCCCACCGAACCCAAGCTGACGGGTTTTCCAGGTACGTCGCACGAAACAGTAGCCAAGCTTTCGGTCAGTCCGTAGCCTACAATCATGTTCAAGCCCGCTGCATGAACGAATTTTTCCACTTCGGGCGACACAGCAGCTCCCGCAGTCGGGAAGAAATTGGCTCGTTCCAGTCCAAGCGTTTTTCGGAGAATGCGTATGATGGTCTTGTCGTAGAGTTGGAATTGCAGTTTCATGCCGAGCGGTGCCTGCTTTCCGCGTGCCTTATACTTCTCCCAGTATCGGCCACCCAGTTCCAACGCCTCGCGGATAAGTTTACGCTCCATAAAAGAGCCATTCTCCATTTTGTCGAGCACAGCCTGATACACTTTCTCCCAGAAACGAGGTACGGAAGACATACACGTGGGATGCACCTCCTGCATGGAACGTTGCACATCGGCCGGTCGCAGGTTGATACACTGCAAAGCGCCCTCACACAGGCCGAGGTAACACCAAGCGCGCTCAAAAATATGGGTAAAAGGCAGGAAGTTGAGGAACACATCGTTCTCGCTGAGCTGCAACACGGCATCGTTCACCCTGAAACCCTCAGCGTATTGTCCGTAAGTCAGCATCACGCCCTTACTCTGCCCGGTTGTACCGCTGGTATAAAGAATATTACACAAATCGGTATAGTTGGCATCAGCCTGCCGTTGCACATATTCGGCCTGCACCTGCTGCAAGTCTCCCTGAAGCTCATCGTGAAGGAAATCGTCCAGGAAAACGGAGAGATGGTCGTTTTCGTTACGTTTTACCTTCTTGTCAAAAATGATGATACGCTCCAATGTTTGCGCCACGGAGATAATGCTAAACGCCACATCATACTGTTCCTGTTCACCCACGAAGAGGTAACGAATCTGCGCGTCGTTGAGCATATAGGCCACTTGGGCTCCACTGCTGGTGGCGTAGAAAGGAATGGTAACGGCCCGGATGCCATAAGCACCAAAATCGACAAATAAGCTCTCCGGCTTGTTTTGCGAAAAAATGCCGACATTTTCCTGTACCTTGACGCCGAGGCGTAACAAAGCATACGACACTTTTTTAACCTGCTGGGCAAAATTATTCCACGAAATAGGAACCCACTCATTCAGGTCATAATCACGATAGCTGAGCGCGGCACGCTCGCCATATTTCTTGGCTTGCTCGGGAATGAGCTTAGAGAGGTGGCAGAGATTTAGCATACTAAACTGCATTTGGCAAGGCGGAAATGCCTTCACACTCGCAAAATTATTGATTAAAATGGAAAAAACGCTTAAACAACCGACAAAATTGCATTTCCAAAGGGTAAACAGTAAGGCTGGGGGCCGAAACCTCTGTCTTCGGTCAGGTAAGAGGGGAAGCGTTTTTCTGGAAATAATACACGCGATTTGGGCGACAAAACATAACTTTGCCCATCAAAAAAACAGCATAATGATAACAGGAAGCACCCTTTACGACACATTGGCACGCGAGGCGGCTCGGCTGCTGGAACAGCTCATCCGTATTCCCGGCACCAGCCGGAACGAGGCCGAAAAAGCCGATTTCTTGCAACACTACTTGGAGGAACACGGCGCAAATCCCCGGCGTGAGGGCAACAATGTGTGGTGTGAACAACCAGACGGGGGTAGCGAGTGCCCTACCCTGCTGCTCAATGCCCATATCGACACAGTGAAACCGGCAACTGGCTGGCAACGCAATCCGTACCAGCCGGTTTGGGAGGAAGACCGGCTCTACGGACTGGGTAGCAACGACTGTGGCGGCGGACTGACCACGCTGCTACAAGTATTTCTGGCATTGAAAGACCAAGCACTGCCCTACCGTCTTGTATTCCTGGCTTCGGCAGAGGAGGAGGTGTCCGGGCGCAACGGTATAGAACGTGTTTTGCCCCTGTTGCCGCGCCCCGACGTTGCCATTGTGGGAGAACCCACCGCAATGCAGCCGGCAGTAGCGGAAAAAGGACTGATGGTATTCGACTGTACAGCACACGGCAAGGCAGGACATGCGGCTCGCAACGAGGGTGTCAATGCAATTTACCAGGCTTTGACGGATATTGAATGGTTTCGCACGTATGCCTTTAAGAAGGTGTCTCCCTTGCTGGGCAAAGTGAAGATGAGCATCACCATGATTGAGGCCGGAAGCCAGCACAACGTGGTGCCGGACCAATGCCGCTTCGTGGTGGATGTGCGCCCCAATGAGTTGTATACCAACACAGAAGTGTTAGACATCGTACGCCGCCATGTAAGCTGCGAAGTTGTGCCACGCTCCACGCGCCTCTCGTCTTCGCGCATAGACCTTTCCCATCCTTTAGTACAACGTGCCATAGCTTTGGGCGGCACGCCATTCGGCTCTCCCACCCTGAGCGACCAGGCACTGATGTCCTTCCCTTCTTTCAAATGGGGACCGGGCGACTCAGCACGGTCGCACACAGCCGACGAATACATCTGCCTGAGCGAACTAAGGCAGGCGGTGGAACTGTACGTAAGGTTGCTAACGGAATAAGCATAAATGCACCGTGGTAAAATGAGGATACTTCTCTATCGTGTTCATGGCTCCTTCAATGTTGAAAGAACAAGAAAAAGTGCGAGCAAACTTCATTATTAGGTCTGTATACTGACGTTCTATATAACTGAAAGACACTTCTTTAGAATGGAAGCATTCAGACCACACAAAAACATACAAAGGAGCAACATTGCACTTTAAAAAAATTGCATAACAAAAAGGATTAAAGGAAATTCAAGCGGATTATTAATTGTTGTATGAACGCCATTGTTGTCCAGTGTGCACATCTTCTACAATTAGTTTGGAACATTCCCAAGAACTGTCTTCGTATTTATCACCTCCCAAATATTTCATATTGCATTTGTAGATATACTTTCTTTTTACTCCGAAAGCATTGGGTGCCGTAAATGTCTCATAAACCGTAAAACCATTCACGGCATCTCCACTACCTTTTATGTCCGACTCAAATTCGGCCTCTTCGGGAAAGTTAATCATTTTTTTAACGTAATCATGCGCCATGATGGCAGCAGTGTTTAATGTCGGACCGCTGTCACCACAAGAAACGACACTGAGGACAAAGGCAAATAAAAGAAGGGTAACAATCTTTTTCATGTGTATGGAGTTTAGTGCTATTTCAGATAATATTGGATTTATAATGTTGTTATTCTTTAGGCTCTTTCAATTAGTTCTGAACCCACCTAAATAATGATTTTCTGCAAAAATGGAGAAAACATATGTAATATGCATTTTTTTGTTGAAAACTTTTCAGTATAGAGTCAAACAAGCAAGTGTCAAAGGAACCGAGAAGCCTGCCCTCCCGGCGTTGGGAGGACAAGAAGCAAGCTTCAGACAAGTCATGAAATAGGGTTTCTTATGAACTTTAAACTCTTCAACTTCAATACATTTACTTATGTTGTATACCTTTGCAACGGGTTTGTAGGCCAATCTCTCCTGCAACAGACGCGAAAGTATGGGCATATATATCAATAAAGGAAACAGTGATTTCCGCGACATCGTGGCTAACGAATATGTTGACAAGTCTTCGTTGATACCACACATCAACGCTATGCTCAATTCGGAGAGCAGATACAGTTGCGTCACCCGCTGCCGCCGCTTTGGCAAGTCGATGGCGGCAAAGATGTTGTGCGCATACTATGACAAGTCGTGCGACTCGCGCGAGTTGTTTCGCGGATTAGAAGCAGAAAAAGACGAGTCGTTTGAAACGTATCTGAACAAGTACTATGTCATCAGCATCGACATGACCGACTTCACTACAAAATACAGGGATGAGAAGAACATAGTTAAACGTATTCAGGAAAGAATCATTGATGACGTGCTCGATGCTTTTCCCCATACTCATAAAAAAGATGATGATGACCTGATGGATATCCTCTACCGCATCAGCGAGAGCACAGACGAGCGTTTCTTCATGATTATCGACGAGTGGGATGCCATCCTGCGTGAGATGGGTTCGGACGAATACATCACAACGTCATATGTTGACCTGCTTCGCCGCCTCTTCAAGGGTTCGGGTTCAAACAAAGTCTTTTCTGGGGCATATCTCACCGGCATACTTCCCATCAAGAAGTACAATACCGAGTCGGCCTTAAACAACTTCCGTGAATACACCATGATCCGTCCGGGCAAGATGGCTAAAGAGCTTGGATTCACTCACGAGGAAGTAGATATGTTGTGCAAGAAACACGGAATGGACATGGATGAGATGGAAAGCTGGTATGACGGATACCGCATAGGAAAGGCATCTCGTATATTCAATCCTTATTCTGTGATGAGGGCAATCGATGAAGAGGAATTCGGGAGCTACTGGACAACTACCGGTGCCTACGACTCCGTCATTACCTACATTCAGATGAATTACGACGGACTGAAGGACGACATCATCCGTATGCTCGCAGGAGAGCATGTATATGTTGATACGACAGAGTTCCGTAACGACATGCGGGTGATAAGGAGCAAAAACGATGTCCTCACTGTACTGATACATCTCGGCTACTTGGCATACGATGGTGATGAACAGGAATGTTTCATACCGAACAAGGAAGTAGCTAATGAAATGAACAACGCTATAAAGGCTACCACATGGGAACCCTTGGTGAAGACTATCCAAAATTCCAAATCACTTCTGGAAACCACTATTTCTGGCAATGAGCTAGCTGTGGCAAAAGGCATCGATCTGGCGCACGATGAGCATACCAGCATACTATCCTACAACGATGAGAACTCTCTGGCGTGTGTTCTCTCGGTGGCATATATATGGGCGAGAAATGAGTACATCATCCACCGCGAGTATGCCACCGGTAAGGGTTATGCCGACCTAGTGATGATACCCCGACGCAATGTCAGCAAGCCTGCACTCGTCATCGAGTTGAAGTTCAACCATTCTGCCGACACTGCCATCGACCAGATAAAACGCAAGGAATATCCCTCGAAGATAGCCGAATACACCGGCGACATGCTCCTTGTGGGCATCAACTATGACAAGGAGACAAAGCAGCATACCTGTAAAATAGAAAAGAACAAAAATGGCAGTAAAGTATAAAGAATTTATACTATGCCGTCAAATCGTCAGCGCCCAAGGTTTTGGCACGCACGTTGCACTTGGTAGAGGCGTAACTCAAAGTTCAAAGAGTACGAGTACTCCGAGACGCGAGTGCAAGAGACAATTCAACACATAAGTTCAATCAATTAAAAATTGGAGGTTATTATGTTACCGGTTTTGAATTCTAACAGTTGGTTTCCCACCTTGTTTGACGATTTCTTCCACAACGATTGGATGCCCAAGATGAAGGCCACCGCTCCTGCGGTCAATGTCAAGGAAGACGCAAATGCTTACACCATGGAATTGGCTGTGCCCGGCATCAGCAAAGAGTTTTGCCGCGTAAACATCAATGCCGACGGTAATCTTGACGTCGCCATCGAAAACAAGCTGGAGCACAAGGAAGAGAACAAGAAGGAGCACTTCCTGCGCCGCGAGTTCAGCTATTCCAACTACCAGCAGACCTACGTGCTGCCCGACGACATCGTCAAAGACCACATCGCAGCCAAGGTGGCGAGCGGCGTGCTGACCATCACCATGCCAAAGGTCAAGAAGGACGAAGTTAAACAAATCCAGCGTCAAATCAACATTGACTAACGCGCGATACCTACATTGACCAACGCGCAAACAATTTGAAAGCGCAGATCGAATAAATTGATTGCAGGCGGAGAAGTCCTACTTCCCCGCCTGCTTTTTGTTTGTGAAGGTGTAAGCGAGTGTAAATGGAAGGATGAGGTTTTATGGGTTAACAATATCGTAGAATAAACTACGAACCTAAACCTAACACGCTGACCTCCTTCAAAGTATTCATGCGTGGTGAAGGGTGCATTTCCAAAGTGTTCACCGCTCCTTCTATATACGTATTTTAATTCCCGAAAAAAGCATTCACTCCTTCACATCCTATACGTTTTCTTCTCAAAACCAGGTATTTCTGGTGTGAAGGTTTGGGATTTCAAGTATTCACAGGAGGGTAAGAAAACATTCACTCGGGCAGGGCAAAAGACTGGTATGAGGGAAGCGGTGTGAATACTTGAAAATCCAAGCCTTCACACTTAAATCCTATGGGTATCAGGAAGAAATAAGCACATTGTGAAGGAGTGAATGCTTTTTTGGGGAATTAAAATACGTATATATAAAGAGAGGGAAAGAATGGGAAAAGCACGTTTCACACACGCTCCGCATACAAATCAGTTACCGCCACATGGGTAGCGAAAAGATTATATTCCCAAAGGAGAGGGGAAAGCACGTTTCACGCACACTCCGCATGCCATTCTGTTACTGCCACATGGGTAGCGCAAACATAATATTCCCCAAGGAGAGGGGAAAGCACGTTTCACGCACACTCCGCATGCCATTCTGTTACTGCCACATGGGCAGTGGAAAGGTTATGTTTCCGAATGAGAGAGGGATATGTCAGGAACAAGTGGCGGACTATTTTTTCCTACTCGCCGAATTAAAAAAAATAGTCCCGGACTTTTTTCGCACAACTCCGGAACTATTTTTACTGTCTATTCGTGCCGGATTTCCGTCATCGGCCCATCAAACTGCGTGTGCTGCGGTTGCGTCACCTGTTTGGCATAGCGGCTAACACTGAGTATCATGCCTATGTAGACACAGTTGATGAGTGTAGACGTTCCGCCACGACTGATGAGCGGCAGAGGCTGTCCTGTAACGGGGAAGAGCCCCACGGCCACCAGCATATTGAGTATAGCCTGCGAAACGAGCAGAAGGGTCAGACCCATGGCCAGAAAGGGCGGAAAGGTGCGCTCGCAACGACTCGAAATGCGCCCGGCCCGGAACAGCAGAATGACATAAAGGAACACTACTGCCGCCGCGCCCCACAGCCCCATTTCTTCAATGATGATGGCAAAGATAAAGTCGGAAAAAGCCTGGCTCAGGAAGTCGCGTTCCACACTGTTACCCGGCATCTTGCCCACAAAATTGCAGGAGGCGATGGCGATATTGGCATGAGCCACCTGCGCATCTTTATCAATGTCGTATGTGAGCGGGTCCTCTTTCATATCATCTTCGCCGGGAGTGAGGTGTGAAGAGATTCGGTTACTCCAGGTTTGCATACGGTGGAGCAGTGGCACATCGCTCAGGCTGCTGTCCTTGGGCATGGAGAAAACGAGCAAAGCACCCAAACAACCTACTAAAGCCAACACGCCAAAAAGTTTACCAAGCTGCAACAGCGACACGCGGCCTATGAACATCATCAACACCACCACGCCAAAGAGCAAGCAGGCGGTGGAAAGGTTCTCCGGAAGGATGAGGGCACAGGTGATGCCGGCCACCCACATGATGAGTTTGAAGGCCCTACGGTCGGCTCCGTTCTCTCGCTGCATACGCGAAAGGATGAGTGCCACGGTGATAACCACTGCGCCCTTGGCCAGCTCGGAGGGCTGGAACTGAATGCCCAGAAACTCGAACCATCGGGAAGCTCCGTTGGTGCTCTTGCCGGAGAAGAGGGTGACAAGCAGTAGTATCATCGAAGCGGGCAACATCAGGATAGGTACGGCCTTGAACATTCTGCACGGCACCTTGTGGATAACCACGGCTATCACCGTGCCGATCGTCAGGAAGCCGGCCTGCTTAATCAGCGGGTCCCAAAAGCTACCGCTCTTGTAGGCCAAAGTGCTGGCTGCGCTGAACACTTCGACCAAAGAAATGATGCAAAGAAAAAAGTAAACGACCCATATCACACGGTCGCCCATGAACCAGGAACCTATTGACTTCATTTTTACAAAGGTGTGTGTTGGTAGATTACAATCCGTGAGGAACTCACGTCATGCCTCCCATGTTTTAACCCAGGTCTTGAACTGCTCACCACGATCTTCCATGTTGCGGAAAAGGTCGAACGAGGCACAACAGGGGCTCAGGAGTACAGTGTCGCCGGGCCGGGCCAGCTGCACAGCCTGCTCCATACATTCGGCCATGGAGTGGGTATCGGCCACGGGTAAGCCCAAGTCATCGAACGCTGCGTGGAGCTTGGCATTGTCTACCCCCATATAGACCAAGGCGCGACACTTCTCTTTGACAAGGGGCACAATCTGTGCATAGTCATTGCCTTTATCCTTACCGCCCACGATGAGTACAACGGGGGTAGCCATACTTTCCAGCGCGCAGTAGCAAGCATCTACATTGGTGGCCTTGGAATCGTTCACAAAGTGGATGCCTCGCACCGTGCCGGCCTTTTCCAACCGGTGCTCCACGCCGGGAAAATCGGAAAGTCCGCTGCGCACGACTTCGGGGTCCACCCCGACCGCCAGCGTAGCCATGGCTGCGGCAAGCGAGTTGCGGAGGTTGTGCTTGCCGGGCAGCGACAGGGAGGCCAAGGGCATCTCGAACCGCACGGGGGTCTCCACCACGAAACGGCCATCGACAGCATAACCGGCGGAAGCGTCGGCCGGAGCATCGGTAAAGCCATATCGCTTCACCGGCTCAGCATGCTGCTCCAACTCTGCGGGAATGTATTGATCCTCGCGCCAATAGATGAAAGCATCGGCCTCTGTCTGGTTCTGCATGATGCGCATTTTGGATTTCACATAGTTGTCCATGCAGAAATCGTAGCGGTCCAGGTGGTCGGGAGTTATGTTGAGCAACACGGCCACGTTGGCCCGGAAGCGGTACATATTGTCTAATTGAAAAGAAGACAGCTCTATGACATACGTATCGTGGGGCTGTTCTGCCACTTGCAGGGCCAGGCTGTGGCCGATGTTGCCTGCCAGCCCCACATCGGCGCCAGCTTTTTTCAAGATGTGGTATATCAGCGAGGTGGTAGTGGTCTTCCCGTTACTGCCCGTGATGCAAATCATCCGGGCTTTCGTATAGCGTGCAGCAAACTCAATTTCGCTCAGGATGGGCGTACCTTGTGCCACTAAACGGGTCACCATGGGCGCTGTTTCGGGAATACCGGGACTTTTCACCACTTCGTCGGCGCCCAGGATGGCGGACTCGGTGTGCCGGCCTTCCTCCCAAGCTATGTGATGTTGCTCCAGCATTTCCTTGTAGCGAGGCTGGATTTTCCCCATGTCGGAAACAAAGACTTCATAGCCTTTCTGTTGTGCCAAAATAGCGGCTCCCACGCCGCTTTCGGCGGCTCCTAATATGACTAAACGCATGACGGATTTTAATAAGAGGTTTAAGGGGGAGGTTATGAGGGATTAGGTTATGAGGTTATAAGATTACTATTTGAGTGGATGATATCGAAGCGTTACAGCTGTTACTTTATAACCTTATGACCTAAAAACTCACAACCTCAGTTACGGCAGTAACTTTCACTACCTGATTTTGAGCGTAATGATGGTGAGTGCGGCCAAAATGATGGTAGTTATCCAGAAACGTACGGTAATCTTCGATTCGTGCCAGGCACCATGGGGCCACTTCCACACGTATTTACAAGCCGGGTCAAGCTGTTCGGGCAACACGCGGAAGTTGTCGTGGATGGGGGTGCGCTTGAACAACCGCTGCACCACGCCCTTGCGCTTACCTATCTTGAAGTATTCCACCTGCAGGATGACACTGAGGCTCTCGATGAGGAAGATGCCGCAAAGGATGGGCACGAGCAATTCTTTATGAATGATGATGGCGAGCACAGCGATGGTGCCGCCGATAGACAGCGAGCCGGTATCGCCCATGAACACCTGAGCCGGATAGGCGTTGTACCAAAGGAAACCGATAAGTGCCCCGACTGCCGCACAGGTAAATATTACCAGCTCCTGAGAACCGGGCACATACATAATGTTCAGGTAAGAAGCGAACTCTATATGGCTCGACACGTAGGCCAATATGCCCAACGCGATGAAAATAATGGCAGAATTGCCGGCCGCCATGCCGTCCATGCCGTCGTTGAGGTTAGAACCGTTCGACACGGCCGTAATGACGAAGATGGTGACGAGCACAAAGACAATCCATCCGGCCTGCGTCTTGTGTTCTCCCAGGAACCCGACCAAATCGGCGTAGTCAAAATTGTTGTTCTTCACAAAGGGGATGGTGGTCTTCGTGCTTTTCACCGCCTCACTCTTATGCACGATTTCCGTCACGTTGCCGCGCCGCTGCATCTCGACATTCTCGCGGATGGTGGCGTCGGGGCTCAAGTAGAGTGTCAGGCCCACGAAAAGTCCCAAAACCACCTGTCCGGCAATCTTGTACTTTCCGGCCAAGCCGTCCTTGTTTTTCTTGAAAATCTTGATGTAATCGTCCAAAAAGCCCAGGAGTCCGAGCCACAGGGTGGTAACCAGCATCAAAATCATGTAGATGTTGCGCAAACGCCCCAGCAACAGACAAGGCACCAGGATGGCTACGATGATGATGATACCGCCCATGGAGGGCACATGAAGCTTCTGCACACCGAAGGGGTCAATCTTGGCATCGCGCTGCGTTTCGCTGATGTCGTGCCGCTTCATCCATTTGATGAAGTACTCACCAAACCACGCGGAGATGACCAACGCGAGAATCAGCGCCAGCAGGGAGCGGAAAGATATGTACGACCACATGGCCGAACCGGGCACGCCGAACTGCTCTAAGAAACGAAACAGGTAGTAAAGCATAATAATCGGTGTTGATGAAGGGTTTGCTTACAAGCCAAAGGCTTTCTTTATTTCCTCATGGTCGTCAAAGTGGTGCTTCACGCCTTTCACGTCTTGATAAGGCTCATGTCCCTTTCCGGCCACCAGGATGACATCGCCCGGTTCGGCCATCATGGCCGCCGTTCGGATGGCCTCGCGGCGGTCGCAAATACTTATTGTCTTGCGCATCTGCTCTTCGTCGAGCCCGGCCAGCATGTCGTTGATGATGTCCTGCGGTTCTTCAAAACGGGGGTTGTCGCTGGTGATGATGACGCGGTCGGAACGCTTCGCTGCCTCCTGTGCCATGAGGGGGCGCTTGCCCTTGTCGCGATTGCCGCCGGCTCCGCACACGGTGATAACCTTGCCTTTTCCCTTGACTATCTCATTGATGGCTACGAGCACGTTCTCTAACGCATCGGGGGTATGGGCGTAATCGACCACGGCACTAAATCCTTTGGGTGAGCGGATGGCTTCGAAGCGACCGTTGACGGGGTGAAGCGAAGAGAGCACCCGCAACACGTCCTCCGACTTCTGCCCCAACATTTGGGCGGCTCCGTACACCGCCAGCAGGTTCGACACATTGAAACGGCCCACAAAGCGCACGCTCACCTCGCGTCCGTCGATGTCGAGCAGCATGCCTTCGATGCTTTCCTCCAGAATGCGTCCTTTATAGTCGGCTGCCGTGCGCGTAGAGTAGGTGCGCACCGTGGCTTGCGTGTTCTGCACCATGACCATGCCGTTGCGATCGTCGGCATTGGTGATGGCGAATGCGCCGCGAGGCAACATATCGAAGAAAGCCTTCTTGGCATCGCGATAGTTCTCGAAAGTTTTATGATAATCCAAGTGGTCGCGCGTCAGGTTTGTAAAAATTCCACCCACGAAGCGGAGTCCGCCGATACGCTTCTGGTGTATGGCGTGCGAGGAGCATTCCATGAAAGCGTATTCGCAGCCTTCGTCGGCCATCTGCGCCAAGAGTTTGTTCAGCGTGATGGGGTCGGGCGTGGTGTGGTCGGCCTCGATGGCGCGGCCGTCGATAAAGTTGCAGACTGTGGAGCACAGGCCGCACTTGTAGCCCAGTGAGCGGAACATATTGTAGAGTACGGTGGCGATGGTCGTCTTTCCGTTAGTGCCGGTAACGCCTACGAGCTTCAACTTGCCCGTCGGGTCGTTATAGAACTGGGTGGCAGCCTTGCCCACAGCGTCTTCCGTGTCGGCCACGCGGACATAGGTAACGCCTTCAACGGGGTCGGTGGGCAGAGGTTCGGACTGGAGTATGGCCTTGGCACCTTGTGCAATCGCCTTGGCGATGTAAGCATGCCCATCGGTTTGTGTACCTTTCACAGCCACGAAAAGGTCGCCGTTCTCCACTTGGCGTGAATCCATGTTCACGCCTAAAATTTCGCGTTGCAGGTCGCCAAGCGACTCCATCACGCTGATTTTCCTAAGAATATCTGACAATCTCATTGTCGTAGTGAATTAGTTTCTAAATATCGGAATCAGTCCGTCCCATGGCTTTTCTGCCCTACGCCGTTCGTCGTTTTTGGGTCAGGGCAGCCTGGTTGCGTGCTGACTTTTTGGAACTTTTCTTTTCCTGTTCCTTTTTCTTTTGGGTTTCAGGCTTAGTTGTTACCTGCGCATCCTTCTTTGCCTTTTGCTTGGGCGCAGCCGGTTGTTTTTTGTCAGCCTGTTGCGCCTGCTCCTGCTGTTTGAGTTTTTTCTCCTCGTGCAGTGTCGGTGTCAGTTCTGAGTCCTCTGGTTCCTGTTTGCTTTTTTCGGTTTTCGTGGTGTCTGTTTTCAGACTGTCCTGCCGCTCCGCTTTGGGCACATCTTCGGGATTTCCCAAGATAAGTTCGATTTCCTCGCCCGGCTTAAACGCTTTTCCCGGCGGCAAACTTTGTCGGCTCACACGTCCCAGGCCCTTAACTTTCACCTTCAGCCCTGCCTTTTCCAGTTTGAAGAGTGCGTCGCGGAGTCCATAGCCTGTCACGTCGGGAACCTGTTTGGCATTGTCTGCCTCCTTGGGCTGGAATATCAGTCCTGCGGAGGAAGTTTCACACCGTCCCCAGGTGATGGTGGAAGCGTCGGGTTGCACATTGCCTTCGGTGTGTATGTCCAACTGTTCCGCCACGGTAGCAGCTGCATTCAGACTTCCGGCACACACCACGGGCATCAGGCTGTTCACGGTGTCGCGTGCCGAGCTGTAGTCGCTCGTTTTGCGTTGCGCCATCACGGTTTCGGCCACACGCTTAAACACCGGTGCACACATACCGCCGCCTGAGGCGGGTGCTCCCTTCTTGATGCAGACGATGCAGGAGTAGAGGGGTTGTTCAGAGGGGAAGTAGCCGGCAAAGGAAACCAAGTACTGCGAGCAAAAGCCGTTCTTGGTCCAAATTTGTGCCGTTCCGGTCTTGCCGGAGGTATGGAAATATTTGGAACCCGCTTTCTTTCCCAATCCCACACTTACCACCGATTCGAGGCAGTCCTGAATATTTTTCACCGCTTCGGGCTTGGCCATTTGCTCTCGCAGCACCACCACAGGAAACTCCTTCACCACTTCCTCACCCTTGAGGATGGCTTTCACCAATCGCGGCCTTACCAACTTACCATTGTTGGCTATGCCGTTGTAAAAGGTAACGGTGGTGATGGGCGGTATTTGGGTTTCGTAGCCGATGCTCATCCAGGGGAGAGCAGTTTTTGACCAGTTGGAACCATCCTCCTTCGGCATACGGATGCGGGGCTTGGCGTAACCTGGAATGGGGATTTTGAGGTCTTCGGCCACTCCTATGCGGTAAATTCCTTCGACAAATTTTCGCGGGTCTTTGTGATAGTAGCGATCAATCAGGGTGCTGACGCCCACATTGAGCGACTTTTGCAGAATTTGCGGCACTGTTACCACGCCGCTGCCGCCTGAGCGCCAGTTAGCGTCGCGCATTTTTCGGCCATACATCTCTTTGATGCCGCAACCGACGTCTACCACATCGGTCATCTTGATAAATCCGTCGTCCATGCCCACCAGGAAGGACATGGGCTTGAACACGGAGCCGGGTTCGTAGAGGTTCTTCACGGCATCGGCGTTCACTTCCTGGTAGGAACCGTCGCTCATGCGCTGGAGGCTGGTCATGGCTTTGATGTCGCCCGTACTGACTTCCATCAATATGCAAACGCCGGATTCGGCTTCTATTTCTTTGAGTTTGTCCGAAAGTGCTTTTTCGCAAATGTCCTGCATGCCCACATTGAGGGTAGTCATAATGTCGTAGCCATCCTCTGAAGGCTTGTCAATAATGGTTAAGTAACGGTTCAGCACCTTTTGCCGGTGGGCAATGCCCGGCTTGCCGCGCAACACTGAGTCAAAACTCAGCTCCAATCCGGTACGGGCAGAATCTTTTCCTTTATAAAGGTCGCCGATGGTACGAATGGCCAAACGGCCATACGGGTTCTTGCGAGTTTTTATTTCCTCTGTGTGAAACCCTCCCCGGTTGGCCGACATTTTGAAGAGGGGTAGCGTTTTGCACTGGCGGTATTGGATATAGGTGATGCGTTTGTTGTAAAGCGGCCAGTGGTGGTTTTTCTTCTCGCGTCCTTCCAACAGCCGCGCCCTGAACTGTGCGGAATCGATGTCGGGAAATATGCGGTGCATTCCGCCACTGACGCTGTCGGCCACGGCGAGCAGGATGCTGTCGCGCTTGTGTTGCTCTTTAGCGCGGCGGGTGCTGTCCTTCTCCCACGACATATAATCCATGAAGATTTTGTATTCGGGCAAAGAGGACGCCAACACTTCCCCGTTGTCGGCCAGGATATTGCCGCGTGTGGGCGGCACGGTGTCGTTCTCCTTGACAAACCGGTCGCTCACCGCCATCCAGAAATCCTTCTTCACGGTCATGGTGTAGAAAGCTTTGCCAAGAATGGAAAAGCCGGCCAACACCAGTATCGAGGCTACGAAGGCATATCGTTTGGTAACTTGTTTAGCAGGAAAGTTCATACTGTTTTGCTTTTAAATGCTCATTTTACCTGAGGAGCCTTCCCCACAATTTTTTTTGCTTCGGCTGGGCCAAGTCAGGGTTTGGAAACAAGCAAATTAGTCATTCATCCACTTTTAAGTAAAACGAAGGTGTATTGGCCGTTTGCAGAGTGGTGTCCACCAACGTTTCTTCTATATAGCTTCTGCGCATTCTTTCTTTCAACTGGCTGGAGCGTGTGAGTGCTTTATAGCGTCGGTCGAGAAGCGTATCGTTGAGTACTTTTGTTTCAATCATTTCCTGCTGGCACGAATAGCGATTGCTGACATAAATGATGAGCATGCCTACGACCATCACAATGAACCAGAACTGCCGGCGGAACCATTGCCCACCCAGCATATCACCTCCGAGAATGGACGAGAGGGTTACTTTCGAATGGCTGTCCACCCCGTCGTCGTCTTCAGAGGTAATTTCACGCAGTGCCTGGAGGGCGTTTTTCTGTCCCCCCTCCGGTGAGTCGGTTTCTTCGACTGCTGCGCTGTCGGCTGCTGATGTTTCTGTCGGTTCGTCGTTATGTGTGCGGATTTCCGCGTCTTCTGTTTCCTGATGTGCCATGTCGCTGTACAGCTGTGCTGCTTATATATTATAAGGTATGGGCAAAATAACCGATGGGAGATTGTTGGTTTAGGGTTGCTGTTCCGTTGGAGGTAGCTTCTCGGCAATGCGGAGCTTGGCCGAACGGCTGCGGGGGTTCTCCTCCTGTTCTTGTGCCGAAGGCAGGATGACTTTGTTGTTCACGGCGCGCCAGGGCGTGAGTCTGCGTCCGAAGAAATCCTGCTCCACCTTTCCGTCTACTCTTCCGGCGCGGATAAAGTTCTTCACCATGCGGTCTTCGAGCGAGTGGTAGGTCAGCACCACGAGCCGGCCGCCGGGACGTATCACGCGCAGCGTGGCTTTAAGCATTTCCTGGAGTGCATCCATCTCATGGTTCACCTCAATGCGCAATGCTTGGAACACGCGGGCCAGGTCCTTTTTCTCCCGTTCGCGAGGCATGAGCGGCTT
>OBLI01001842.1_pt1 | contig 19458 bp, 11 predicted proteins | sample 1519701 | NCBI WGS metagenome assembly OBLI01 (sample SAMEA3663005, study PRJEB22513) | pig gut metagenome | biome: pig gut; feature: pig-associated habitat; material: faeces | place: France | collected 2012
CAAGGATACGAGACTCAGGTAACTTCAACGTTCCCTTGAATTTTAGAATCGCAAATTATAATTAACATTTTGTTAACATTATTCTATAAAAAAGTTAAAATGATAACAAAGTCAGCAATGGATACTGGTAATTTTGGTTACCTTTGTCCGGATCTTTTTGGCATATTTCGAAACTCGCATCGGTTACAATGCACGCATTGCGCCCGCTGTGACTTTCAAAATCTGCTCAAAAATATCCGCCTCTACGACCCCAAAAATTTAAGGAACGCGCTCTTAGAACTCCATATTGGCATCTTCGATGAGTTTTTTATCCTCCTCGACAGTCGAACCGACAGTGGTAAGGAGGTCGCCTACGATGCCTCCGTTGACGCCGATAGTCATAGCGCGCAGTTGGGCGTCGCGGCTCAGTTTGGTTCTGCCGCCGGCGAAGCGGATGATGGCGCGTGGATGGATGAAGCGATAGAGACAGATGGTGTCGAGTATTTCCTCTTCGGAGAGGGGTTGTGCCTTCTCAAGGGGAGTGCCGGGGATGGGGCAAAGGATGTTGACAGGTATCGACATAGGATTGACACGGCGAAGGGCTATGCCGAGGCCTACACGTTGTCGGCGAGATTCGCCCATTCCGATGATGCCACCCGAGCAGATTTCGAAGCCTATTTTCTTGGCGGTCTCGATGGTGCGGAATTTATCCTCGATGGAGTGGGTGGTGCAGAGTGAGTCGAAGAAATCGGGGGCAGCCTCGAGGTTGCAGTGATAACGGCGCACGCCGGCATCCCAGAGTTTTTGGAGTTCCTCCTCATTGAGCAGACCCATAGAGGCGCAGAGGCCGACATCCTCCCACTTCGCCATATCCTTGAAATAAGAGCAGGCATGATCCAGTTCGACGCCGGTCATCTTGCGGCCCGAAGTTACGAGCGAGATATGGCGGATTCCTTGGCGGTGATTATACTCAGCTTGGCGCATACACTCTTGGTGCGAGATGAGGGGGTAATTCTCCACTTTGGTTTTGAAATGAGCAGACTGTGCGCACCACTTGCAATTCTCGGGGCACTTTCCGGATCGGGCATTGATGATAGAACAAGAGTCGAAGCGTCGAGGGCCGAACTTAGCGGTAATCTCCTTAGCAGCCTCATAGAGGGCTTCACGGTCGGTGGCAGCCTCATCGCAGAGGGCATACGCCTGCTCCTCCGAGATCTCACCCCCGGAGAGAATAACGTCTTTCAAAGACTCAATCAGCGACATAATGATATATCTCCTTTCTTAATAAAAGATGATAGGAAAAAAAGAACTAATATTCAAAGTTACAACAAACTTTTGAAATTAACACAAAAGAAATTCTAAAAACAAATTTAAGGAACGCGCTCTAATATAAAAAATGGCAAAAAGGCATCATTACACATATTTTTTATAAAAAATTTTTGCAAAGAGAAAAAAATCATTTATTTTTGCCTTTGATATGTTGATAATAAGTAATTGGTATATCGAACTACTATATTTATCTATTCAATTTATTAATAATCAAATTAAAAAAGTTTTGGATCTATGAAAAAAAGTTTACTTCTCGGAAGTGCATTGATAGCATCGGTAGTATGCATGAATGCGGAGAACAATGTTTACAATTGCGAGGAACTCGGAATTGTGTATGGAGTGTCAGACAATGGGCACTTTGCCGCCATCACAGATGATGGCAACAACCTTGCCTATCTCTGGAAATGGGATGTGCCCGATATCTTCTTCGACATTTCGGCTCCTAAGGATGATGAATCAGTGCCCGAAGGACAGCGCGTAAGTGGCACCAACGCCTACGATGCATCAGACTCCGGTCTGGTGGTAGGATGCATCTACTATGCCGATGGCAGAAGTGTGCCTGCCTACTATCTCAACGATGAGTGGAACTTGCTTCCGATGCCTGCCAACGTATCATATCTCAATTCAGCTACAACAGTGACTCCCGATGGCAATATCATCGGAGGCTACTGCGGTCGTCCCAACGAAGAGGTTGGTATCGGTCAATACTTCCCGGTGCGCTGGCAGAAGAATGCATCGGGCGACTATGAACTTATCGACGAGTCAGACTTCGACCTTGGCAACCACATGGGCTTCTATCCCCGCACCATGAGCAAGGATGGCAGCATCATGGCAGGTTCAATATATTATGGAGTAGGCTCATGTATGCCTGCCCTCTCGGTCAATGGCGAACTTAAGATGTTTGACGAGATCGAGATCAAATATGAGCCCTGGATCTACAAAGGGAAATACTACTGCGGCTGGGGAGTAGACGAGGATGGCAAAGATGTTCAAATCTGGACAGACGACCCCAACGATCCCCGCATCGTTCTCTACGAAGAGACATATATCAACGGCTTTAAGGACGGCACCGAGAAGTACCTCTATGGCACATTCCAGGATTGTGATCCCGATGGCCTCTTCTATGGATGTCGCACGCTGATCACCAATCTCTCGGAGAGTGATCCCACACAAGCCACACTGACTCAGAAGGCATGCACCTACGACCCTGCAACCGACGAATGGCAATATAACAATCGTGTCGACGCCTATACTTGCGGTGTGGGCAAGGATCTGATTTATGCAGTCGACAACAAGATGCTCGTCGATGGTCAGTTCTATGATATCAATGAATATTATGGAGTAGCGGCTCCCAGCACATCGTTTGGTGCTTCGAAGATCAGCGCCAATGGCAAGGTGATCGGTATGACTCGTGGCGAGTTCAGCGAAGCAATCGGAGACTGGATGTTCTTCCCCTATATGATCGTTACCGACGATGCATACGCCGGCGTCGACAAGGTGATGGATACAGCATCGAAGGTGGCATTCGTAGTGGGTCGCGGTCATATTTCAGTGCTCAATGCCGAAGAGGCTACTATCTATGACGTGAATGGAAATGTAGTGGCACAAGGCACTTCGGTAGATGTAAATCCCGGTATCTATGTTGTGACATCAGGCGCAACAACTGCCAAAATAATGGTAAAATAACATGAATCTTTTCAAAGGAATAATCCTATCAATGAGTATGCTTGCGTCGATTGCCGGAGTGCAAACGGCGCAAGCCGAGTATACACTATCGTTCGGGAGTGGCAAGCTGCCCTCTGACGTGGTGAGTCAGAATACGGGCACAGTCCCTTCGAGCAACGGTTACAAACGAGGCTGGACCACAACGGGCTGGACTGTAGAGCGCTTCGGCGACAAAGGCTATGTAGGTCTCTGCCCCACCTATTATGAGGGAGACACGGAGACTGAAAGTTGCAGCAGTCTCATGCTTCCGGAAGTGGTGGTGGGAGAGAATGATTATCTTATCTGGGAATCTCGCGCCATGTATCCGGCACGTCACGAGACTTATCGCATCGATATCACTGAGGGTATGACCGAGGCTTTTACCACCCTCGGCGAGTATGAAGATGATGGCAACTGGACCACACGTATGCTTTCTCTCAGCAGGTATGCCGGCAAAAGCGTCACAATCACCATCACTTGCACCAGCAAGGGTGGCTATATGCTGATGCTCTCATCGCTGATGCTCGGCACACCGGAGAAACTCAACCTGGTCACCACCGACCTTACCACCCGCTTTCTCTCTGCCGATGATATAGCAGATGGCACAGCTCCTGTTACCCTCTCCGTGCTCAACGCCGGCAAGACCATCGACTCGGGTAGCCTCGTATGCTTGGTCAACCTCAACGATGCCGCCTCTATCGCTATCGACACACCCTGGGCCACAGGAGAGACTCGTGAAGTCACCTTCGATCTCCCCGCCGAAGTCGACAAGAAGATCGAATATATTGTGACTTATCGCGACAGTGAGGGTAATGAGACCGACCTCGCTGAGGATGCAATATTCCCCTCGACATTTGCTCGCACTCTGATGGTCGACAAACTCACCGGTATGTGGTGTACCAACTGCCCTACCGGGGTGCTTGAAGTTGAAAAAATGGAGAAACGATTTGGCAAGAATGTTGTTTTCGTCGAGACTCACACCAAGGGGACAAGTTCCGATGCTCTCGACAATAACGATTACTTCCTCAACTTCAACGCATATTATGTGCCCTGCTTGATGCTCAACCGCGTATCAGCCAGCAAGGGTAGCAGTTCATCCTATTTTAAGTTGTATTACGACACTCCCACCGAGTTTTTGATCAAACTGACCAACGTAACGGCAGCCAATAGCAATACTATCAGTGTAGCAGCCGAAGTGACCTCCGCCAAAGATCTTGACAACTCCGATGGCAGATATCGTATAGGATATGTAGTCACCTCCGACTTCTACGTTCCGGGCAATCGCAACTACTTCCAGATCAACGGATGTAACTCTCCTAAAGATGAGCAATTCTACTACCTTCCCAATCCTATCTACAATGACCTGGTAGAGTTCCACAATGCATCGCTCACATGTAAGACGGCATTTGATGGCATGGAGGGTAGCATCCCCGATCAACTCACAGCCTATCAGCCGGCGGCCTACTCATGGGAGATCTCACGTCCGGAGCTTTTGCAGGATATCAACGATGGCAAAGTCGTGGTGTTCATCCTTGACACTCAGACCGGCGAAGTGCAGAATGCAGCCACAGCCAAGGTGGGCGAAGTGAGTGGTGTCAAGGATATCCTCAACGACACTATCACTGAAAGCCACGCTAAGGGTATCTACAATATGCAAGGCATTCGCCTCGACGTTGAGCCCTCACAACTTCCCGCCGGACTTTATATCATCGATGGGAAAAAAATAGTTAAGTAATTTTATCTATATTATCTTTTTATAATCGAATCTATGAAGAAATTTTTATCCACCTTGGCAGTCATTGTAGCTTGTCTCTTCTCGGCAAATGCCCAATTCGACAACTACACCGTCACTGTCAATCGAGATGCTGACAACAACATCTCATCGGTAGATGTAGAATTTACCGACTGTTCGCGTGTGACTATCATTAGTGAAGAAGACATCGTTTGCTATGATGCCAACACCAACACCTATGCTCATGCTCAGGGTGCCTTCACCACCAACGCCAATAAGTTGGTGTTCACACCTTCATCCACTATGGCAGAAAGTGAATATTTCATCACCATCTATGCCTCTGCCATGCAATTCACCAGCGGTTGGGTCACCAGGCAAAACACTGACCAAATCGACATACTCTTCAACACCGCCGGTGGCAGTGGTAGTGGTAGTGGGATATCGTTTGATAACTATGGTGTAGCCACTATCACCAATAGTGATGGAGCTGTAACCAAGGTTATGGTTACATTCCACGACTTCGAATATGTAGGCACCAACAGTGCTGAAGATATCATCTGCTTCAAGTATGGAAGTATGGGTGATATACGCGAAGGTGTAGTCTCTGCCGATGACACAGACACGCTGACCTTCACACCCTCCGAGCCTCTCGAAGCCGGGGAGTATACTCTCCTTATAAGTGCCGGGGCTATGTATGGCGCAGATGCAGATTACGTGAATCATGACAATCCGGAAGATATCTTTGCAAATTTCACGGTACAAGCAGGTCAAGGTGGCGGCGGTGACCAAGACTTTACCTTCAACAACTTTGAGGTAAACACCACCGAGAATGAGGCGGGCGCCGTAACCAAGGTGCAGGTGACATTTACCGGATTCCCATTCATGTCAACTCTCAACAAGGATGATATCTACTGTATGAATGGCACTTCTTATGAATATGTAAATGGTGTTATCTCAGTAACTTATAGCGACAATAACATCACCTTCACACCCAATTCCCCCATTACAGCCGGTGGAGAATATCTCCTTATATTCCCTGCGGGTTCAATATGCGGTAACGATGCATCTTGGAATACGCAATATCCCAACGCCGATGATGTAGTAGCAAGATTCAACGTCACCGGCAGCGATGAGCCTGTGGGCAACTTGATGGAATACACAGCTACACCCACCGAAGGAAATGTGACATCACTTAAGGATATCGTGCTTGAATTCCCCAATAGCAATTCGATGAATATCAACGACAGCACCGGTATTTCTGTTCTATATAACGGCGATCAAAATGTGGAAGTTAATCCTCTGAAGGCTACCGGCAAGAAGGTGACCATATCGTTGAAGAATGAACAGATCCAGGCAGGTGAATATCGTGTGATCATCGCAGCTGAGGCTATCTGCGCTTACTCCACCGATGATTACCTTGACAATCCCGAACCTATTGTGCTCATCTATAATATAGAGGGCGAACAGGAAGTTTACGACTTCTCATTCACTACAGATCCTGACAACAGCGAATATCTCGCATCTATCGACAAGATCGACTTTACATTCCCCAATCTTGATGATATCTCTTGCTTCAGAGAGGATGTGGAAGTTACACTTGGCGAAACACCGATAACAGACTTCTCTATAATTAGTGAAAATAACATATTGAAATTAACCTTCGGAGAGGCCATCACAGCAGAGGATGGACTGGCCAATCTCAAGGTGGTGTTCCCGGCAAATTGCTTGAGTGGTACGGTACAAGGTGAAACAGCAACCAATGCAAATCCATATCAAGTTATCTTCAAACTTGCACCTGCACTGCGCACAGACTTGACACTTGCTCTGAACAGTGCTACCAAGCCCAACGAGAACAATGAGATCTCACTTAACAAGCAGATCTCGGCATTCTTCTTCCTCTCGCCCGAGCCCAACTTGATTCCGACCGAGGGCACAGAGAACAATGTGACACTCAAGGAGGATGAAGGAGAGTTCGAAGCATCCGCTCGTCTGGCACAGGCCTACGGATTTAACGTAGCCACCACCTCTTACTTCATGGCAGACTTAGGCAAAGAGCCCGTTTACAATGGTCCTTATACACTGACAGTAAGTGCAGAGGCATTCTGCGACGAAGTTTGGAAGGTCAACCATAACTTTGGAAGTGTCAACGAAGAGATCGTCTTCCACTTCAACATCGTGGATGGCCAGACATCCGGACTTGACGAAGTGCAGATGGCAGAAGATAAGAAATGTGAGATCTACACCATCGACGGCATCCGCTTGAACAAGAGTGTAGAAGAACTCACAGAGGGTCTCTACATCATCAACGGCAAGAAGGTATCTATCAAATAAAACCTGCCAACCCAACAATACCGAGGGGGTGTGACCGCAGTCACACCCCCTCTTTTCTTTAGAAAGCGTTCATTAAAAATTAAGAGCGCGTTGAAATTATGATAAGTTAGGATTATTTTTGTAAATTTGTGTGTTGAATAAGACTTATACTTTAAAATGACTCAATTGACAACATCGCTGCATACGGAAAATCACAGTATTTCCAATTCCAATGTGGGTATAATAAAGAAAGTGACGATACTTATACCGGCATATAATGAGGAAGAAAACATACCTCATTTGATAGAAGAATTAGAACGAATTGCCATGCAGATATCAGAGCAAGAAGATGGTATATCTGTGGAATGGGAATATATGTTTGTCAATGACGGATCGACCGACCGGACACTCGAGGTATTAACAGAACAGAGGGAACGGAATCCGAAGATCAACATCATCAACTTAAGTCGGAATTTCGGCAAAGAGAATGCCATGCTTGCCGGCATGGACTATGCCACGGGAGATGCAGTGATCATCATGGATGCAGATCTACAGGATCCGGTGGATAGTATTCCGGAGATGCTCTATTGGTGGCAGCAGGGCTACGATGATGTGTATGGGCGTCGACACAGACGATGGAAAGAGAGCTGGATCAGAAGGCAACTATCATTATTATTCTATCGACTACTACAGGGCACAACACGGATAGAGATTCTGCAAAACGTAGGAGACTTCAGGCTTCTCGATCGCAGAGTAGTCGAAGCAATCCGATCGCTTAGAGAGACCCAGCGCTACACCAAGGGTTTATACAGTTGGGTAGGATTCAAGAAAAAAGAATTTTTATTTGATTGCAAAGATAGAACAAGGGGGAAATCATCATTCAACTACAGGAAACTCTTTAACCTGGCAATCGACGGGATCACCTGCTTTACAACCTCGCCATTGCGGATATCGAGTGTCATTGGCTTCATCGTGTCATTAATGGCATTGATCTATCTTTTTGTCGTCTCGTTTAAGACCATTATTTGGGGAGAGCCCGTGAGAGGTTTTCCGACGATCCTTTGTGCCATCTTGCTATTAGGGGGAGTGCAATTAATAGCCCTTGGCATCATCGGAGAATACATCTCCAGGATCTACAACGAGACCAAGATGCGCCCGCCATATATAGTTGATGATATCAATGGCAACAAGGCAGACTATTGTAATAAAGGAAAGGGTCCAGACAATGGTAGACCGGGAAACGATGACAGTGAAAGCAAATAAATATTGTTTGATTCTGCTGCTGACAATAGTGGCAGTCATGATCACATACTTGTCTTATTTGACAGTATGGATAGGAGATGATATAAAGTATCAATATAATTTTGCAAATCTCGATCAGAGGATAGACAACTTTTCAGATGTAATAGAATCGCAAAACCTCCACTATTTTGGGCTCAATGGACGATATTTTGCACATGTATTAGTACAATCATTCTGTGGCTTTTTAGGACAGTCGGCATTTGCGATTGCCAATGGAGTGATGTATGTTCTATTCTTCATGGCGATATTCAAGCTATGTGATGTTAAATTGTCTGATCTGAAGTCCGCACTATCTATTATAGTGTTAGGGTTGTTTTCCTTTCAGACAAAGATGATGCCCTCTTGCCAAATAGGATATATCTGGATGTTCACGTTCACCATGTGGTTCTTGATATTCTTTTTTAGAACAGGTGTACATAGTAATAAATGGATATCAATATTGTGTGGACTATTAGCAATTATAATTGGCAATGGACAAGAAGCGCTAAATATCGGGGTGTCGGCAGCATTGTTGTGTTATTGGTTTAGCCATAGGAAAGAAATGACCCTCCTTCAATACTGTCTGATGATAGGATTTTGGATAGGCACAGCATCCAACTTTTTATCACCCGGATCGTTACATCGCGTCGGTTCATCAGTGGGGATACCGATTCGCAGTTTCATAATGTTATTTCTGAAATTTCTTCTTCTATCGAGAAGTTTATGGTTTCTTATTATAGTTGTACTCCATCAAAAAATCAAATACAAAATAGGATGGAGAAGTATATATAAACAAAATGTCTTTTATTGGAATTGTTGGTTTGCATTAATACTTCTCAATATAGTTGTAAATTTTATATATAGAGCCGGATTCGGTATCGAACTACTATCTATAATAATAGGTATTCGAACACTTCCGTCAAAATCTATGAACAGGATATGGTTATCACTATGCTATCTGATGTTGGCATTTAATGTTTATTATCAAGCAGAAACCATTATGGAAAGGCGAGCATATTATCAAGAAGTAACACAGCAATATTCTAAGTCTGATGATGGCAAGATATATATTACTGATTTGGATTTTTATTCGCCTCTTCCGGTAATGCAAAACTTTTCCGGGGAAAACATGCAACACTATGGAGTCACCAGTGGAGACCCAACATTTTATTACTACAGGTGGTTTGCCCATAGATTAAAAGAGTTATATCCGGGTAAGCCATATCCGGTGATTATGCCGACCTATCTGAAGGGTAAAGAGCATGTCGAACTGGGCAATCAATTGCTATACCTTGGCGACTCACTATGGTTGGCCATACAATCCAAATCGGAACCGGCGAAATTTGAAGTGATAAGAGGCGTTCCGATACTATCGCGAGTAAAGGGATATCCACCGGTAGAAGTTGATATGAGCGATCCGGAATGTATTTTGTCAGAGGGAGATAATTGGCGGGCGCGTTTCATATCAGAACGAGATTATGCCATCCATGGTATCAACTTCACAAAAGAGATAAAAATGACCGTCATGGAGAGGAAATCGGGGTCATAAACGCTCTCTAAGTTGTCTATTTCGAAAAAAAATTGTAAATTTGTATGCTAATTTATAGGTTTCGAAATGAATATTGACGAGATTAACAACATTTCCGACGAACAGGAAAACTCTCAGTCGGAATCGAAGAAATATCAAGCAGATAACATTCAGGTGCTCGAAGGCTTGGAAGCAGTCCGCAAGCGACCTTCGATGTATATTGGTGACACCTCGGTGCGAGGGCTTCATCATCTTGTGTATGAGGTGGTTGATAACTCTATCGACGAAGCTCTTGCCGGTTATGCCAACAAGATTTTTGTCACCATCGAGGCAGACAACTCCATTCGTGTCGAGGATAATGGCCGCGGCATCCCGGTGGATATGCATGAGAAGATGCATAAGCCGGCGCTGGAGGTTGTACTGACCGTGCTTCATGCCGGCGGTAAGTTTGACAAGGGGTCATACAAGGTGTCCGGCGGTCTTCATGGAGTCGGCGTAAGTTGCGTCAACGCACTGTCAGACTATCTTCGTGCCGAGATCCATCGAGATGGCAAGATCTACATGCAGGAATATGCATACGGCAAGCCTACCAGCGAGTTGAAAGTGATCGGCGAAACCGACCACACCGGCACCACAATCATCTTCCATCCAGATGCCACCATTTTCAGCGAGACGGTCTACGACTACAACACACTCGCCAATCGTCTCCGCGACTTGGCGTTCCTCAATGCCGGCATTACGCTGACCCTCACCGATCTTCGCGACCTTGACGAAGAGGGCAATCCTCACCAAGATGTGTTCCACAGCGATGAAGGCCTTAAGGAGTTCGTGAAATATATCGATGCAGGCAAAGAGCCTCTGATCGAAGATATCATCCACCTCAACACCGAGCGCAACGGAGTGCCCATCGAGGTGGCGTTGACCTACAACACCGACTTCAACGAGAATATCTACTCCTACGTCAACAATATCAACACGATCGAGGGAGGTACACACCTCACCGGATTCCGTCGCGGCTTGACTCTGACCCTTAAGAAATATGCCGACGACAACCACATGCTCGACAAGTTGAAGATTGAGCTCTCGAAAGAGGACTTCCGCGATGGTCTCACCGCCGTGATTTCTGTCAAGGTGGCAGAGCCACAGTTCGAGGGACAGACGAAGACCAAGCTTGGCAACAACGAGGTGATGGGTGTGGTGCAAACGGCTGTAAGCGAGGCGCTTCGCAACTATCTCGAAGAGCATCCCAAGCAGGCTAAAGTGATCGTCGACAAGGTGGTATTGGCTGCTCAAGCGCGTCATGCCGCACAGAGTGCGCGACTCCGTGTGCAGAACAAGTCTCCCTTTGCCGGCGCCGGACTTCCCGGCAAGCTTGCCCCCTGCAAGAGCCGTGATGCTGCAGAATGTGAACTCTTTCTGGTCGAGGGTGACTCGGCAGGCGGTTCGGCCAAGGTGGGCCGTAACCCGATCTATCAAGCCATACTCCCTCTGCGCGGTAAGATCCTTAACGTCGAGAAGGCGCAAGACCACAAAGTGCTCTCAAGCGACGAGATCGTCAACATATACAAGGCGCTCGGCGTGACCATCGGCACTGAAGAGGACTCCAAAGAGCCCAACATGACCAAGCTCCGCTATCACAAGATTGTGATTATGACCGATGCCGATGTCGATGGTGCTCACATCGCCACGCTGCTGATGACATTCTTCTATCGTCGCATGCGACCAATCATCGACAATGGTTACCTCTATATCGCCACTCCACCACTCTACAAGTGCACCACCAAGGGTAAGAACAAGGTGGAAGAATATGCTTGGAACGACCAGCATGTGCAGCGTTTCGTAGATGAGAAATGCCAAGGCGACCGCAATAAGCTCGTGTTGCAACGCTACAAAGGTCTTGGTGAGATGAGCGCAAGTCAGCTCTGGGAGACTACTATGGATCCGGAGAACCGCCTACTCAAGCAAGTCACCTTGCAGAATGCAGCGGAGGCGGATCGCACCTTCTCCGTGTTGATGGGCGAGAATGTAGCGCCGAGACGTGAATTTATCGAGACTCACGCCACCTATGCCAACATCGACGCATAGCAAAAGGAAACTCCAAATTTTTGTTCTCATAGCGAGGCGTGTCGTAATAAAAATATGGCACGCCTCTATTATAAAAAAGTGTTCTGAAGAACAAAATCAAATACCTATATGAAACTCAAATACATCCTCTCCTCGATTGTATTGATCCTGCTAATAGACTTTACAGCGGCTGCTCAAAAAGAAGTATTGAATGCAAATTCAAGTCCGGCTCCTTCAGGCAATCCTCTCACTCGCGTGGCTCGTAAGAAGTTGATAAACATGGATATGCCCTTGGTAGAGTTCACCCTCAAAAATGGAGAATATCCTAATTTTGACATAATTTTTGCCCCTGACGGTTGTGTCGGAGTTTCGATTACCAACAATGAATATGTAGAGGGTCGATTAGTGGTAAGCCGCATGAATGATACCATTTACGATAGTGGCAACTACCAAAGCAAGACATCGGGTATACGTCTCAAAGTGAGGGGTAATACCTCCAACCATGCCGGCAACGGAAGGAAGTCATCAAAGCCCGGTTATAAGATCAAATTGTCGAAGAAGGGTAAACTTATAGATTATGACAATGTAGGGAAATCAAAAGATTGGGTCCTAAAGGCGGTGGTGTTGAACCATCCCGGATTTGCTTACGAGATCGGACAACTGATCGCGATGGGATGGCAGCCGAAGTATCAGATGGTCAATGTAGTCATCAACAATGCCTATTTCGGAGTATACTATCTTATGGAAGCTGTAACAGGCGACAGCGACCGATTGGATATTGACGACACCGGTTATGTCGTAGAAAACGACCCATATTGGTGGAAACCGGATGAAGTTTACTTTCAGTCAAAACACATTCACTCATCGATGGGGTGGACATTCAAAGAGCCGGATACCGACGACTTCGGTGATATGACTATGATCAATATACAATGGGCTATAGCTGTGCTCGAAAACGCATTGATGACAAATGATGATATCTCTAAATATATAGATATCAGATCATTTGCATCATGGCTATTAGTTCACGATCTCATAGGAATTCCCGATCCGGCAGGTAGCAATATATTGATGGTGAAAGAAGACTTTGATGTAGATGCCCCATTCTCATCCAAGATAAAAATGGGGCCGTTATGGGACTTGGATTCCGCGCCATTGACCGATGACAAAGACTTTGCAAAGATTCACTATACAAGAATTTTCTATTACCCATATCTGCTTGCTCGCGATGATTTCTACAATGAATATAAAGATATATGGAACGAACATCTTCCTACGCTATATAGAGACTACAAACAAGCTATAACGAAGATGTTGGCACTGAATCCTGCATACGAAGAGGCTCGTGCTTTCGAACATGAATATAATAAAACCACTAATTATAATCCCAATTTCCGGGAAGAAGTGAAACAAAGACAAATTTGGTTCTATAATCGACTACGTACCATTAATTATCTGATCAATGGCACTTACGATCTTCCAAATCCGCCGGAAGATCCGGGTAGCATCTTCGACCGTCCCGATCCTACAGGCGACAACACCCTGTTGGATAAAGATGGAGGTGTAATAAAGTTCGACCTGATGGGCCACCCGGTCCAAGACAACGCCCCCGGCATAACCATCACCCGCACCACCCGCAGCGCCCAAAAACAAATCTCCCAATAATAAGAAATAATGGCTTTAGAGCGCGTTAACGCGCTCTAAGATTGATTTTTTGCTCAATCTGTTGGCTTTTTTGATACTAACGGGCGGGGTGTTTACGTTTTAAAGTTATGCGCAATCATCGAAAAGTGACACTTTGCCTTCTAATTTCTTCGCTCTGCCTGCTCATCGGAGCATGCAGCACGAAGAAGAACACTGCGGCCTCCCGTCAGTGGCATGCCTTCAACACGCGCTATAACGTCTACTTCAACGGCAAGACCCACTACGATGAGCAACTCAAGACCATGGAGGCCTCCTATCAAGATGACTACACGCGCAGCATGCTGATCCATCCCGCCGAGGCGAGAGCCGATAAGAATCGGCCACAGCCCACCGGCGACTTCAAGCGCACCATCGAGAAGATGCAGAAGTCCATCCAACTCCACTCCATCAAGAAAAAGCCTGCCAAGAAGGGATCGTCAGCCAAGGAGAAGGCATTTCGCGCCCGCGAAGAGTTCAACCCCTTCCTCCACAACGCCTGGATCACAATGGGCAAGGCGCAATATAACAATGGTGACTTCACCGGTGCTGCCGCCACCTTCTTCTATATCTCCAAGCACTTCAAATGGCTTCCGAAAGTAGTGACCGAGGCCCGACTCCGTATGGCACTCTCCTACCTTGCCTTGGACTGGAACTACGAAGCGGAAAATGCCCTCCACCTCGTCAAAGAGAAAGATCTCCTGGACAAGAACCTCAAGAACCTGTATAGCCTCGCCTGGAGCGACTACTATATGCGTACCAAGCAGGAAGAAAAGGCGGTGCTTCACATCCGGGAGGCTGTGAAATATGCCCATGGCAGTCAGAAAAATCGTCTCTGCTTCATGCTCGGCGAAGCCTACTCTCGTCTCGGCAAAAAGCATGATGCCTACTTGGCATACAAGAAGGCGGGAAGTGGCATCTCTACCGACTACCGTGCCAAATTCAACGCCCGCATCAAACGCTCGGAAGTGTTCGAAGGCACCAACGTCAAAGGGGAGGTGCGCTCGCTCAAAGCGATGACTCGCTATGCTCGTAATGCCGAATACCTCGACCAGATATATTACGCCATCGGCAACCTCTACCTATCGGTCAAAGACACCACCTCGGCTATCGACAACTATAAACTCGCCATCGAGAAATCCACCCGCAACGCCATCGACAAAGCCATGGCGCAACTCGCCTTGGGTGCACTCTACTTCGACCTCGGTGAATATGTCAAGGCACAGCCCTGTTACTCCGGTGCCGTGCCGCAACTCCCGGAGACATTTCCCGACTATAAGAAGATAAAGCGCCGCAGCGACGTGCTCGACGAGATGGCTCTATATGCAGGAAATGTCGAACTCCAAGACTCCCTGCTCACCCTCTCCAAGTTGACTCCCGAAGAGCAACGCAAAGTGGCTGAACGACTCGCCAAAGAACTCATAGAGAAAGAGAAAAAAGAGGCTGAAGATGCCAAGCGTGAAGAATACCTCGCCGAGCAAGAGGGTAAAGGGGCTGAAAACATCAAGAAAAATGAAGGCACCACTCCGATGATCTCCAATGGCGACAAGTCATGGTATTTCTACAACACTATGACCAAGAACCAGGGTAAGAACGAGTTCCAGCGTCGCTGGGGTGCCCGCAAACTGGAAGATGACTGGCGTCGTCGCAACAAGACCTCCTATTCTGCCGAAGAACCGGAAGAGGATGCCGACGCACTCGCCACCGACTCCCTGCCGGGCGATTCCACCCTCACCGACGAGCAACGCAAAGAGATCGCCGAACGACAGAAGGCTGAAAATGATCCCCACAAGCCGGAATACTATCTCAAGCAGATCCCCAAGACTCCCGAAGAGATACAGACTGCCAACGATGTAATCCAGGAGGGTCTATATAATATGGGTCTTATCTTGAAGGATAAAATGGAAGACTTCGGCGCTTCACGCCGCACGTTCGGCCAGCTCCTCGACCGATATCCCGACAATGAATATCGCCTCGAAGTCTACTACAATATGTATCTGATGGCTGTGAGACGTGGTGAGACCGCTCAAGCCGAGATATGGCGGCAGAAGATCCTCACCGACTTCGCCGACTCCCCCTACGGCAAGGCGATGACCGATCCCAACTACTTCGAGAACCTTCGCCGCATGAACGACGTGCAGGAAGAGATGTATCAGCAGGCATACGATGCTTATCTCAACAATAAGAACTCGACAGTCCATCAGCTCACTGCCAAGATGGAGCAAGACTTCCCCCTCTCGAAGATTATGCCTAAGTTTATCTTCATCGATGCGCTCTCCTATCTCACTGAGAATGATAAGGATAAGTTCCAGTCACAGCTAACAGCACTACTCGATCGCTATCCCAACACCGACATGACCGACATGGCGGGCAGCATCCTCAAGGGGCTCAAGGCGGGCCGTGAACCACATGCCGGGCTCTCTAACTCGCGTGGCATGATATGGAGCATGCGCCTATCTAACGACACCACCCTCTCCGCCGCCGATGGCCAGCCCCTCAACTTCGAGCGAGATCCCAATGCACCCCACTACCTCGTGTTGGCATTCCCCCGCGACTCCGTGAGTGCGAATCAGTTGCTCTATGATGTAGCACGCTTCAACTTCTCATCATTTGTCGTCAGCGACTTCGACCTCGAACCGATGAGTTTCGGCAACGTCGGACTCCTTATCATCAAAGGATTTGCCAACATCCGACATGTCGAACATTATCGCAAAGTGATGGCAGAGAAGGACTTCACACTTCCCGATGGAGTGCGGCCCATCATGATAAGCAAGAGCAACTTCGAACTTTTGCTGCGCGAAGGACGTTCATTTGAAGAATACTTCCGATTCGAAGAGAATAAAACCATCGAAGAAACCGAAGCCAAAGCCTTGGAAGAGACCGAAGAAACCGAAGGCCCTCAAGAACTCGGAGAGACAGAAGCAACGGAAAACTCTGAAACAGGGGAATCACCCGAACCGATAGAGAACCCTAAAACTGAAGAGCCATCTGAGAAATCCGAAGCCGTAGAGCCTGCCGTGTCGGAAGAGAAAACCGAGGCAGAAGAGGCGACAGAATAAAACCCTATCACTATGGACAAGATACTTTGGGCTGACGATGAGATCGATCTCCTCAAGCCACACATCCTATTTCTTAAAGCCAAAGGCTATGATCTGACCACCGTCTCCAATGGTCGGGATGCTCTCGATGCGCTCGACCACGAAGCATATTCTTTAGTGCTCCTCGACGAGAACATGCCCGGCATCTCAGGTCTCGAAACCCTCGATCTGATCAATGCCCGACATCCCGACGTGCCTGTAGTGATGATCACCAAGTCGGAAGAGGAAAATATCATGGATCAAGCCATCGGCAACCGCATCGCCGACTATCTCATCAAGCCGGTCAACCCCAACCAGATCCTCCTCTCCATCAAGAAGAATCTGCACAGCCGCGAGATCACCAATGTCACCGCCTCTACCGACTATCAGCAGGAATTTACCAAGATCTCACAGCAGATCAATATGGCAGCCTCTATCCAAGACTGGATGGAGATATATCGTGGATTGGTGAGATGGGAACTGAAACTCTCTGAAACGGCAAGTCCTATGGAGGAGATGCTGTTGATGCAGAAGCGCGATGCCAACTCCAATTTCTGCAAATTCGTGAAGCGCAACTATGCCGATTGGTTGGCAGACGAAGATCACCCCCTGATGAGCCATGAGATCTTCCGCAAGCGCGTATTCCCCCTCTTGGATCGGGGTGAGAAGGTCTGTATGATGGTGATCGACAACTTCCGTCTCGACCAGTGGAGAGTCGTGCAGCCCCTTCTTTCGGAATATTTCAACGCTTCTGAAGAACTCTATACCACCATCCTTCCGACCTCCACACAATATGCTCGCAATGCCATCTTCGCCGGACTGATGCCCTACGACATCGCCGGGATGTATCCCCAATATTGGGTCGAAGAGGATGAAGATGAGGGCCTTAACGTGCATGAAGAAGAACTTATTCGCACCCAGCTCGAGCGATTCCGTCGCAAAGAGAGTTTCCAATATACCAAGCTTAATGACTCTCCGGCAGGCGAGAAATTCCTGCAGCGACTCAACGCCACCCGCGATCTTCCCCTCCAGGTCGTGGTGATCAACTTCATCGATATGCTCTCTCATGCCCGCACCGAATCGAAGATGATCCGCGAATTGGCAAGCAACGATGCCGCTTATCGGTCGATCACCGAATCCTGGTTCCGTCACTCTTCGGCTCTCGACATCTTCCGTCGCCTCTCCGAATTGGGTTACAAAGTGATCGTCACCACCGACCATGGCACTATCCGTGTCGACAATCCCATCAAGGTGATAGGCGATCGCAACACCAATACCAACCTCCGCTATAAGTGTGGCAAGAACCTGAGTTACAACACCAAGCAAGTCTTCGAAATACGCAATCCCCGTAAATTCGGACTCCCGACGCCCAATATCTCGAGTGCCTATATCTTTGCGATGAACGAAGACTTCTTCTCCTATCCCAACAATTACAACTACTATGTGCAATACTACACCGGCACCTTCCAGCATGGAGGTATCTCTCTGCAGGAGATGCTGGTGCCCTTGGTCACGATGACTCCCAAGGGTTGATCAATGTTTATGCCGGTCGCTACGGTCGAATCATTGCCACTTGAAACGTCTGCTCTACATATTAATCCTTCTTCCGGTGGTAAGCATCGTGTTGCATGCTATGACTCCGGAGATGCGTCGCTCGTATGAGGCATTTGAACAGCGTGCCGAATCGGGTGATGCAGAGGCACTCTATCGCCTCGCTCTGATTCTGGAGAAGGGTTATGACACCATTCCGGCAGACACTCTCCGCGCCATCTCGCTTCTCCATCGGTCGGCCTTACAGCGATATGCTCCGGCTTGCAATTATCTTGGTTTTCTATATCAGCGAGGTGATATGATCGAAGCCAACCTCGACTCCGCCATCCGCTATATCGAGATAGCAGCGGCAGCCGGAGATGCTCGCGCCGATCACAATCTCGCCTATCTGCTGATGAATGATAGTGCCGCTACAGCCATCATCGCGCCACATAATGATAAGGTCGCAATCGACTCCTTGGCTTTGCATCATCTTCGTCGCGCCTCCGATGCCGGACTACCTGCCGCCATGACCATGCTCGCCGACTGCTATGCCGTCGGCCGTCTCGTTGCGAAGGACACCTTGCAAGCCATCGACCTCTATCATCGCGCCATCAGCCGAAACTTCAGTGATGCTCGTCTGCGACTTCTCAACATGATGTGGAATAAATGGAGCCGCCTCCCCTCTTCCGAGCTCTTCGACATAGCCTTAAACTATTGGGGAGAGGGTGAAAGTTTTATTGCCACCACCCTGCTGAGTCAACTCACATCACGTATCGATCCGATGACACTACTCGCCATGCCTGAAACCACAGATAGGATTGCCACACAGGACGGAGAGATCGAAAGAGAAAAATTGGGACGTGCATACGCCATCCTCGGCTACGCCCACTCACTTGGCGAGGGGGTGAAATATGACTATCAACTTGCCAACCGGCTCATGGCATACGCAGCCAATTTGGGAGATCCGGCGGCTTGCAGCATCATGGCGGAGACCCTTGAGATATTTCCCGACGCTCTACAGCAGATGGCAGATCCCCTCCCCGAGAGCCTACAAATCGACCGACTCCGCGCCCGGGCTCATTGCTCCGGCGTCGACACCGCCGAAAAAGCACTCCAAAACCTAAGCAACAGATAGAATCTCTTCACATTGCTTAGAACGCGTTCTTAGTGCCATTGATGCTCGATGAGGCGGTAGCCGAGGGTCAGGTCGGTGGTGGCTGCGTAGATTTCCTCGAGGCGGT
>OBLI01001844.1_pt1 | contig 19444 bp, 14 predicted proteins | sample 1519701 | NCBI WGS metagenome assembly OBLI01 (sample SAMEA3663005, study PRJEB22513) | pig gut metagenome | biome: pig gut; feature: pig-associated habitat; material: faeces | place: France | collected 2012
GATTGAGGCACGTGGTGAGGTACGTGTGATTGATCCATACGGTAACCCTATCTATGGTGACGAGACTCAGTACGAATGGGCATTCGGCTTAGGCATTAAGGATCGCCGTTCTGTTGTACGCTTAGCTAACATTGACCCTAAGATGCTTGAGTCTGGTCAGGGTATCGGTGCTGCTGATCTCAAGGCAAGCAAGAGCAACAACATCTTAACCTTGCTGCACCATGGCTTAGCAAAGTTACCAAACGCAAGCAACATGAAAGTTTGTATTTACGCTAACCGCGATGTTCTGGTTGGTTTACAAACTCTTGCAATCCGCATGAACTCCACTATTGTAACTGCTGACAACTTAAAGGATCAGTACGGTAACACTCATACTGGTTACACTTTAGTTGGTCATGACTTTAGTGTAGTAGATGCACTCACTAACGATGAGGCTGAGGTTAAGGGAGCTTAGTATGGCTATTGTAGATGCACTCGATTTTCTATCGGTTAATCAAGAATTAACTGGCACATCTTATTCCCAAATGTGCAAAGAGTTTGGTGTGGCAAAAGATGCTTTTGCAGCGGATCAGCCATTGCACATTTTAGTTACTTGCTTAGGTGATTTAACTGTAGGCACTGATGTTACTATCCAAGCAATCGGTTATAATGACTTTGAGAATTTATCCGATGCGTTCATCATCAGCACTACTAAGCTGATTAAGGCTAACGAGGTAAAGTATGGTAGATCTTTCACCTTACCACTGCCTGCTGTAGATCAGAAGTATTCTTACTTATGTCTTAAGTATGTAGTGACTGGCGGTACTGAGCAGCAAGACGCAATGCCTACAGATCCATGTCCTCCAAACGCCGTGTTACCTAGCATGGCTAAGGACGGAAAGAAAGACAACTGCTTCAATGCTGTAATCGTACGTAATAGTTCTACTACTTTAACCTACGCTAAAAACAACGAGGATAAGGCATATCCATAATGTACACTGATACAGAAGTATGCAATATGGCCCTAGCCATGATTGGTGAGGGTCATATGATTGAGAGCATAGACGAGCACAGCGTAACTGCTGAGGCTTGCAAGCGATTCTTTAATCTATGTTTAGACAGCTGCAATGGCACCTATAACTGGTCTTTTGCACGTCGAGATGAAGTGATTGATAGCTCCTTTCTTCTGTCAGATGTTGTGGCTTTGCCGTATCGCAACGCATATAGACTCCCTGAGGATGTATTTAAGATTATACGAATCGGGGAGATCTCGGACACTTCGGAAAGTGAAACCTTGGGGCGACGTTCCACGGTGTTATTTAACTTCCGAAACTACGATAACAAGCGCATTTTGGTAGCTGATATTGAGGCACCATTTGCGATACAGTACCAATGCAGGATCACGGACGTTAGTGTTTGTGATCCATTATTCATTGAGGCGTTATCGTATTTGCTAGCGCACAAGTTGTGTGGCTGCATTATACGTGATGCTAACGCAGCAAACCTTGGTACTTACATGTACAATATGTTCCGTACGACTGTAGGCAAAGCTGCGGCCCTAGATGCTCAACAAGGAAATCGTGGAGTTGCCGAAAAGGCGTACTCAGGTTTTCTAAGGGCACGGCGGTAATGAGTGTTCAAACAATTCAAACATCATTCATTGCAGGTGAAATATCGCCTGCATTATTTGGTAGACAAGACGATCCTTTATTAGGATTAGGTGCTGAAGAATTAACAAACTTTATCGTACGCAAGACTGGAACTTTATTAAAGAGATCTGGTCTTGAGTTCGTTTATGATTTTGGCGATGCTGAATGTAGACTTGAGGAGTTTAGATTCGCATCGGATCAAACCTTGGTGCTGATCTTTGCACCAAACAAACTCTACTTTGCAACCAAGCAAGGTCTCGTCTTAAATGGTGATACACCATATTCTATAGACACGCCTTATGCCAAGGCTGATCTATGGGATCTCTCATTTTCCCAAAACGCTGACGTTGTAACGATTACATCGGTTAAGCACCCGCCGCGTGAATTGCGTCGTTATGGTGGCACTGATTGGCGTATCGTTGATTTAAAGACACGTCCAGATATTGTTGCACCTAGTAACTTACGAGGTACAGCAACATATCCTAAATTTACTCCTGTCGATGATGGCGATAAAGATCCAAACGCTGGTACGTACGATATTATCAAGGCTCAGTACAAAGTTACTGCTGTAGACAATGATGGTGCCGAAAGCGAACCTAGCGCAGCTATTGTTGTTAATTGTAACTATTACATCACGGGTGCTACTGTTGAGTTGTCATGGAGCGCAGTAAGTGGTGCAAGTTACTATCGCGTCTATCGTGCAGTTAGTGGTATCTTTGGTTTCTTAGGTCAAACGGAAGTTACTAATTTATCGGATACAGGATCAACCCCAGATACCGCAAAGACTCCGCCAAAATATAAATCTCCATTTTCGTCAGATGACGCAAAACGAATTGTTAGTATTGATGTTATTGATGGCGGCGATGGTTATTACGAAAACTCTTCAATTACAGTTAAGGGAAATTTGAACTTATCAAGTTTACCTGCGCTAAGCGTTGTTGAGTTGAATGCTTCTACAGGCGGATCAGGGGGGCCTACAATCGATCCAAGCGCTGGCAATGTAACACCTAGCGTCACTAAGATGAATGTAAAGGTTATATTCCGTCGTCGTGATGGTACAGACATAGGTCACGTTTTAGTGCCGTATGAGTTTGTAAGTGCTAGATCGTTTACCACGACTAGTAAGGGTGTACAAAACGATAAACCAGTGTATACCAAAAGCAGCACGACACAATGCGTATTCGCACCAGTTAAGAGCATCATAAATCCTAGCGGTGTTGTAAGTGTGACAGCAAGTGGATTAGGCACGTTGCCCTCAGATTGCATAGTTCGTGTTGAACCTGAGCATAAACCTCAACCACTTACTAGTCTTGGTTGGCAAATGCAAGAATGGAATACAGTTAGCGGCAATAATGGTTGGGCGCTAGTTGGTTATCCGAGCCACTGCCTTAATCTAGCCGCTCGTTTTGGTAGGGACTCGCTAAATAACGGCTGGGTTGGAAAGTTTGAAAGATATCCTGCTAACGTAGCGGGTGGTTTCCCTGAATGGTGGGTTTATGAGTGTCCGTATAAGGTACTTAGATCTACAAGTGGAGGTGGCGCATTAGGTGAATCTACTCAAACCATTATTCCGCTAACCATTAGTGATTCGACTGGCACAGGTGCATCGGCACAAGCGATCGCAATCGACGGTGTAATTAAAAGTGTTAATGTAATTTCCAGTGGTAGAAATTACACGAATCCTACAATTACAGCTGGTGGAACAGGTAGCGGTGCTAGGTTTAGTGCACGTTTATCTGAGGCTAGCGATGTAGAATATCCAACTTGTTCAGGTCAGTACGATCAACGACGAGTATTTGCGGGATCATTAAAGAATCCGTTAAAGCTATGGATGACAAATGCGGGATCTCAAAATCTCATGACAGTGCATACACCGCTGCAAGATGATGATAGAATTGAGGTTGTAGCTTTATCGTCGGACGCTGATATCATTCGTCACATTGTGGCAATGGACAGCTTGATCTTATTCACGGGATCATCGGAGCTTAGAGTATTCAGTCAGTCGGGTGTAATGTCACCTCGTACTATCGGTGTACGTGCGCAGTCATATGTGGGAGCCAATGGCGTTACTCCAGTGGTTGCTAAGAATACTATCGTATACATTAGTGCACGTGGTGCGCACCCACAAGCATTGAATTATACCGAAACATCGGGCTTGTATATGTCACAAGATCTAGGCGTACGTTGTTCACATTTATTTGACGGCTTAGACATTGTAGACTTAGCATTGTGCAAGACTCCAGAACAGTTGTTGCTAGCTGTTTCGACTAATGGAGATCTCTTAGTTTGTAACTATCTTCCAGAACAGCAGGTCAATGCGTGGTCTAAGATCCGCACTGACGGTCAAGTGACTTCAGTATCATCGGTTGCTGAGGGTGTGGAGGATAGAGTTTACGTGATGGTTAAGCGCTACATTGGAGGTAAGTATCACTATTACCTTGAGTGTTTAGCGCCAATGCTGTATCAGGAAGATGAAGAGGCTAGATGCTTAGATTGTTTTAGTGAGGCTACTTTCTCAGATCCAGTCAGTGACATTACGGGCTTAGGATATCTGGAGGGAAAGCATGTTATTGTTGTTGGGGATCAAAAGGCGCAAGGCCCGTACTTAGTTGAGAATGGTGCGGTTAAGTTAGATGAGCCTGCACAACATGTGATTGTGGGAATACCGTATCAATCTGATGTTGTAACCATTCCGTTAGATCACAAATCACCTGAAACAATCATGGCTCCTAGAGTGGTAGCTGATGATATTAGATTACGTGTATCATATGACGGTAACCTCAAGTGTTCACGCTATCCGATTTTAAGTGAGAATGATCTCTATCCTTGTAAGCGTGACACAGTTTTAGAGAAAGAGCAAAACGAACGCAGCGTTATTTTAAGCGCAAGAGTTAGCGGGCGCTGGGGGCATCAGTGCCAATTGTTGATCCGTAATGACGATCATTTACCATTAGAGATTTCAGCAATGCTGGTTAATTTGGGATATGCAGGAAAGTAGGGGGCTATATGTTTATGGTCTGTATGGCGGCGGCGTCGATCGCCATGAATGTTTTAAGTAGTGCATCGAGTGCTAAATCACAAGCAATTGCGAGTAAATACCAGAATGCGATGGCTGCGAATAAAGCAAAGTATGATGCTAGGATCGCACAATTAAATGCAAAATCGCAAGCCTATGATACTGTAGCTAATCAGCTTGCATTAGAACAACAAGTATCGCAGCGTTCATTGCAGGAGGCTGCGGTTATGGCACAAACTAGGGTAAGCCATGCTGCATCAGGCGTGGCAATGGATTCGGCGAGTAAGTATGAAGTTAGAGCTAATCAGCAATTAATGCACGTTGCTGGTATGGCGAACGCTGAAATGAATCGCGTGCAGGCTTTGAATAACGATCAGTTAAAGATGACACAATATCGCGCCAATGCTTTATTAAGTCGTGCAGAGGCGCAAGCATCATCGATCGTAGCTGATTCGATTAAACCTAATCGTGTTCTAGCTCAATCTTTACTAACAGGTGGTATTGGCGGTGCAGCTCAGTTTGGCATGATGACAGGTATGTTTGGTCAAATGGGTACTTCAAGTTTTGGCGGCTCAACTAGTGGCGTTCAAACTAACATTGGTCAAGCTGGTGGATTTAGTGGTTTAGATATTGGCGCGGGTGTGGTGATTAAATAATGTCCGATTTATTAGTTCCTAGTACAACATTAGCGCGTAAAGCTGATACAGGTGAGAATGTTAAGCTTGAGGCTAAAGAAATCAAAAACGCCCGTATTCGGGACGTACCTAACTACACAGCTGATCTATTTAAAATGGCATCAGCTGGTTTTAATTTAGCATATGAAGTCGATAAGGCGGTAACAACCGCCCGCGCAAAGAGTGATTACAACGACTTCAAAATCAAAATGGATCAGTACGTAACCGACTTGAACATGAGCAATCAAGGCGGTATGACTAATGAAGAGCTTAGACTTAAGATCTTCGATAAGATGAATGAGTACGCTAACAAGAATCTCTTAAGTAAAGAGTACATGGATAACCCACTCGTTCGTAATGCCATTCTTGAGGAATACAACGGATACGTAGACAACATCAGCAAAGCGGTGTATGCTGACAATGCTAGAAAAGTATTTGACATGCAGGTTAAGACAGCATCATCAGAACTGATGTTAGCTATCAATGATGCGGCTGTAGCGCACAATACATCTAGAGGTGCGGAGCTATTAGATAAAGCCGAATCCAAATACTATGACATGTTAAAGATTCAGGGTGTGTCGGCTGATAGTGAAATCGCCCGCGCAGGTTGGATGGAAACCCGAAGCGCCTTGTACCTGTCCAACGTACTTCAGGACTTAGAAGATCCTGGCTGGTCGCCGTATAGATTGCGTGACAAGATTAAGGGCATGAAAGGCGATATGAAGATTGATGATTACACCCAAGCGATGAGGGCAATCAACAGTCGCATCAAGGAGGATATGGTATCTGCCGCCACAAAGAAGCAGCAATACGTTGACAACTTGATGATGTCGCAAGGTCAAGGCAGTGAAAGAGATAAGATCATCGCAGCTAATGATTTGGCACTACAATATTTTGAACAGGGTAAGAATGATCCTGATAGTTTATTCTATGGTAAGAGTTTAGCTGATTGTCAAATTATTGCTAGACAAGATATTGAAAACGATCAAGCGTTAAAGCGCAAACAGTTTTCAGTTGAAACTGGTTTTATGTTCAAAACTGTAAATGACTTAAACAATGCTAAGAGCAAATTTGCTCCTGAAGTTTGGGATCGAATCGTACGTAAATCATCTAATGGTGAATTAGATAACGTTGAACTAGTTATGGTTTCTAGAGGCATGGATCCTGATAACCAAGCTACTGTAAATGAGCGCTTTAAGATACAAGAGGAATTAGATAGATATCGTTTGGGTACGAATGCGGTTGAGAAAAGCTCCGCATTTAACGACTTCGATATGCTGAAGTACCACATTAAGCAAGAGGGCGGGGTGAGATCTACATCACCGCAACAAGCCGAATCTGATCGAATGTTAGGTGCAACATACTCCGCTGTTGATCTAATTTATGCATATAAAACATCAACTTCAGCGTTAGATTTTGGACGCAAGTTACACTTAGTTGATGCGGGCGAATCTTTAAAGTTGTATGAAAAGGCTAACAAGCTTATAAATGATAGGGCATTTCAGTATGAAGAAACACTAAAGGCGGGTTTGGTTAGGGCGGTAGCTGACACATTACCAAGCAGTAAAATCAAAGCCGTATACCGAGATGATCGTAAAACTTTAGAGGCCTCCTTTAGCTTAGCGGTCGATGATGATTATTTAAGAGAGCGCAATAAAAGACTTGCAGAGGGTGCAGTCGATTTCACCTTTAGAGATTATTATCATATTAAGTTTGGTAGTTCTGGAATGTCGCAAAGTTACGTTGACGTATTATTAACAAGTCCTTATTTAATAGACTTTAAGAGAAGTGAGTTATGAGCGAAATTACCAACATTGACACACCTCAAACTGAAAGCGCGGGCGATAGCGCACCTGAAAATATCAAACATAACGCAGGTGATGTATCGTTACCTGATCTTAGCCAAATTCAGGTGAATGATCAGGCTAGCCAAAATGTGCTGTATAGCATGCAGCAAATGCGTGAAAAGGATTGGTTGAAAGCCGAAGCTTATAACGCAAGCCAAAATTACGATCTGAATAATTGGGCTTACGGTCAAACTTTAGCATCTGATCCACGCACAAAGTGGCTGCATGATTATAAGATCAACAACTATAGACACCGTACTCAAGGCCAAAATATGTCTAGGGAGCTTAGTTCTACTCTAGCCACAATGTATCTTGAGGACAAGACAAAGGATCGCAGCAGGCAGCTTAAGGAGCTTGAGGAGTTAGAGATCGATGCGGCGGCGTTAGATCCCGATGATCCTGTCATGCGTTTGGTAAAGCAAGAGAAGCTAAGTAGTATGTACTACGATAGCTTTGCAAACGAAAAGTTACCTGAGGGTACATTGCGTGCTTTGAGATCTAATCCACTCACCCGCACCTTGTCTCCTCAAGAGTTGAACAAGGTAACCGACATTGCGATTAGACAGAATGAATATTTAAATTCTCTAGATGAGGGAAATGCTTTTCGCTTCCAGAGCTTGGAGGAATGGCGAAAGGGTGAGAGTGAATTATGGACAACCCGTGGCGGTGAAGTTGAGCAACGCAAGGGTGAGATACTGTCTATCATTGATGATCCTAAAAAGGCTGCATTATTAAGTCGTGAAGAATTAATTCGTTATCAAGACGAATTGACCATGTTAGAACGTCTTACAGGTAAGCGTGGTTTTTGGACACGACTATTAGACGGTATCAACGCAAGTTTGTATGCGCAGTTTGGGACTATTGAGCCTGCAGCCGTAAGTCCTTTAATAGCTAAGGCTGGTGTAGCGTACATGGTTGGTACAGGTGCACTTCCTCCTCAATCGATTAAGGTTTTAACTAGCGATGAAGTTAAAAGCACAGTCCCGTCATTAGTCGAAGTAATGGGTTATCACGAGCTTGGTGTAGCTGCATTACCACAAGTGATTGATGCGTCGATCAACTATGGTGTAGATCCAAGCATCATCATGAATGACTTATACAACAGTGATGATGGTCAGAACTTCATTAAGATTTCAGCCGCTACTAACTGGGGCGGTTTATTCTTAGGCGGTACTGGAACAGCTGGAACTAGATTAGCTGTAAGCACAACATCTAAGGGTGCAGCATCTGTCATGCGTCGCGTGATTCCAAAGGTGCTTAAAAAGCGTGTTGAGACAGCGGCAGCACAAGCTACTAAAGAAGTTGCAGAGGGCGCGACTGGTGCAGCTTTTGATAAGGTGATGCGCTACAAAGACATCGCCCGCTCAAATCTGATTGATACTGGTATCGGTGCTACTGCCAATGCTATTGCGATGCAGGTCGGTGAGGGCTATAAGCGTGCAGCTATTGACGAGGTACTGAACGAATACCGTACTGATAAGGTTGATACCCGTGAATCATTCATGAAAGGTTTAACCGAAAATGCCTTAGCTAATATCGGTATGATTGCTTTGTTTTCCTCACCGTCTATTGTCATGAACACACATACCTTGTTATCTAATCATGAAAAGGTTGAGCGTGTTGCTGGCATTCAAAGGGCAATGGAAGATCTACAAAAAGCCAAAGCTAATCGTGAACAGATTAAAGTTACTGTGCAGGCGCTGCAGGCTAATAGAGAAGTTCCGCCTAACCTTGGTTGGCGCAAATCTGATCTAGAGGATTCTGTAAAGGCTGCAAGAGCTGTGGGTGATGATGATGTTGCCGACAGTATCGAAAGTTTCATGGCGCGCCATGAAAACGAGTTAGTTAATGGTGATGATGCGACATTAGCGTACTATGAGTTAGATGTAGAAAAGGCTTTTGTTGAGCTGGTAGAATCCCCTGAACTCACTAAGGAGTTAAAGAGTAAGGTTTGTACTAATCGTTACGATGAGTTACAGCAAACTTACATTGATGACATTCTGGACGAGGTTAGCAAAAACATTGATTCTACAGTCTACAAAGAATCAGAGTTGTTTAATCCTGTAGCCAAAAATGAGCGTATCAAATCTAACGTGCAGGCTAATTTGAAACAGCAATTGAAAGGTAACATTTACAATGCTGTTAGTGACTTACGCCTGCATTCATTAAAGACTAGTGAGGTTGACGCATACGCAGATCGTATCAGCAGATTCATGTATAACATGGCTCAGATCGTTGGCGTTGATCCTGTAGAGTTTGTATCTAAGCACAACATCAAGTTTGAGTTACGCAAAGATGTATTCGATCTTACCGATGATACTAACATCAAAGATCTTGGTACATTCAGCGCTGATAAAGATCAGTTAAAGATTACACTTCATGAGAGTTCAGGTCTATACAATCTGACGCACGAAACTGTGCACGCTATGGTTGAGATCTTATTCCGTGAAGAGGACGCTATTAGACGTAGTGGCAATAAATCATCGATTGATGTTATCGACGCTATTCGTAAATCATATGGCGTTGGCGATCGTAAGTGGAGCGATCTCTCACCTACTGAGCGTGAGGTAGTGCAGGAGTCTATCGTTGGCGAATACATCCGCTTTATCTTAGGCGATGTAGTTAAGGGTGAGATCTTAGACGAGGAAAAGAAGTTTAAGATCTTTGGTAAGGTTAAAAAGGGTATTGCCACAGATATTAGCCGACAGTTTACTGAGTTAGCTAAGACACTGAATACTACTAGTGAAACCTTGGCGGTGCGTGAGGCGTTAAAGGAACGCAAGATTAATTTGCAAAGCGATCAAGCTGTACGTGAATTAGCGGCCGCATCGCAAATCGAATATGAAAAGCAACTTAAGTTATCTTATGACCTTTCGCTCAAAGACATTGACGACACTAACATTAAGATGATCGTTGGTTGGATTGACGGCATGTATGCTGAAGAGGCCTTAAGTATGAAACTTAATCAGGTCTTACCGCTAAGCGATATCCGCAATACAGCCCAAGAGTTGCAGCGTTTAGTTGATGCAGGTGATTTCCCGCCTGAGGCTATCGACACAATTAATAAGGTTGTAAATGATCTAACAGATCTAACCGATGAGATTGAGATCGTCGCTAAGGGTAAGCTTGGTGCTATGGCCCCGATCTTATTGGAGAAAGCCGAAAAGGTTTTACAGAGTGTTGATCGTGAAACTGCAAAGTACGGTAAGGTAATTACATTAGATACACCTATCATAACACCTAAAGGCCCCAGCACATTGAGAACTTACAGGTTTGAGATGAGCGAACGCCGTAAAAAGTACGAGGCTGATTTAGCTAAGTTCAACGAACAAACTGGCGTTGGTGCCAAACAGTTAGAACTTGAGGAAGCTAAAAAGGAACATGCCGAAGCTATTGCAGGTAGGAAAGCTGTAAGTGAGAAGTACACTCCTAAGATCAAACAATTACGTGATAGGAAAAAGGAACTTAGCGCGGAAGTTAAGAGTTACAGGGAGCTTGTGGACTTAGCTGTAAGTGATGCTAAGACTAGGAGGGAGGAGGCTTTAGCTAAGGCTAATGCTAAGGTTACTTCACTTAAGGAGCAGATCTCTAATCTAAAGAATGAGATTACAGAATATAAGAAATCGCAAAAAGATGTTGAGGCTCCAAAGGAACAAACCGATAAGATTGCTGAATTAGAATCTAGTATCGAAAGTTATCATAAAGATGTAGATGATATTCGTGAACGTTATGCAGAACTCATTGCTAAGAAAACTGCGCGTAAGTCAGAGCTAGCAAAAGAGCGCATGAAGTTTAAGAAGTGGATTACTGACACCGAGAAAAACAACAAGAAAAAGACTAGTGAGTATCAAAGCACATCTGACTATGAGGCCCTCAAAGAGGACGTCGAGCTTAAGATAGCTGATATTGAATCCGATATTGCTGATGCTAGGGAAAAGAAAAGCGCTGAGATTGCAGCGGTTAATGCAAAGATCAAGGAGGCTAGAGAAAGTATCAAGGTTACAAAGCAAGAGATTGCGGAGTACAAGAAAGCCAATAGAGTAACTGAACCTACTGAGGAACAGCAAAAGAAACTTGATAAGCTCAATAAGGATTTAGAGGCGGCGTCAGCTGATGCTAAGTCAATCAGAGATATCAAACTTAGTTCTGAAGAGTTAATCAAGCGATTCGGTGATATTTCTATCTACAAAGAATCATCTAACCGAATGAAGAATAGCGCTACAGAATTAGAAAGCACTTCAGATCAAATCAAGAATCTAAGCACTGAGAGTGTAAAGGATAGGGAATCTACAAAGAGTAAGCATGCAGAAACCTTAGACAGAGTCAAAGGAATCAGGAATGAGATCGAACAGATCAAGGCGGCTCATGCTGAAGAATGGGCGCGACTTGAGGAAGAGCGCAAGGTGCTAACTAGCAGTGAGATGCGCAACATCTCCAGATACAAGACTAGCACCGATGAGTATGTGAAAGCTCATATTGATACTGAGGCTTTACGCAAGGAGGTGCAGGCTGAATTTGCTGATCTCAACTCACCGATTCGTACACAGTATGACACTATGAAGATCATGAATGATGCTTTAGATAACGATGTGGTGATTGATGCAACCGACTTCATCGAAACGATGAAAGGTTTAAATGTGCCTGATATTGTTACCAAAGAGAATATGGCGCACTTGAAAGAAAAAGGCTGGGTGCATTGGGCTACTGACGGTGAAGATCCAAAGAATCGCGAAGTTATTACTATTGATGATTTTGCACAACGATATGCTGGCGGTGTACCTAATGCACTTCAAATGATCCAAGATATTAGTAGATTTGAAAAGGATCCCGAAAAGTACATTGATAATATTGTTAAGGATCGTGCAGAACGCAATAGATTAGATTATATCAATCCAATCTTAGATAAAGCCGAACGTGATTTAACTAATAAACTCTTAGGTATAGTCAGTGACTTATACAAGAAAATGTTTACGTCATTGTACGGTAGCGCTAAGGGTGCAGGACGTGGTGCGGTTATTACAAACCTTGCTAAGTTCCGACAGCATGAAGTAGGTAAGTTTAGCCTGCATGATATGAATACTCATGAGTTAATGCAGCAAGCCCGTATTCATATGCGACAGGGTTTTAAATTATCAGCTGATCTAAATAACTTTACTGACGCGCTCAATCATATTGCTTATGCTGAATTTCTGTTAAAGGCTAATACTGAGGCTATTCGTGTTAAGCAAAGTCTTAACCGTAAGATCGCACGCATACAGAAGTTCCTTAGCAAGACTGAGGACGCCCGCTACAAAGAGCACGATCGCGATATCGTCATCACTATGGAGTTGGTAGCTGAACGTGCAGGTATTGTCAAAGGTAAGGCTACTTGGTACAAACTGACTGATGAGGAGCGGGCGGCGCATACTGAGCGCATGCGTACTTTATTCACTGAAGAATTAGGTAAGGTTGCTGAAAGTGCTGATGATTACAAGTCAGTATATAAAGTCCTAACCGATACTAATTTCTCAGGCGATATTGAGCACCTTAGTATGGCTCACGCAATGACTCTGTTAGATACTTTGATTAAGGCTAAGGACATTGCTAAGCAACTTAAGACTGCTGATGACGAGGTACGACGCGCACAACGTGAGGCTGTGCAGGCTATAGCATTGCAAAGTGTTGATGAATCTATTTCGCTTAATAAACGTTGGACTAAAAACATTGGTGAAGAACGTGATGGTGAAATCGTAAACGAACGAGGCATTGCGCAATCATCTAACAATATGACTTGGACTCAACGTGTTGCGGATTCTACTAGACGCATCTTAGGCGATTTACAAAAGGTACCATTTTTATGCAATGTATTGGACGGTAAGGAGCATGGTGTAATCTATGAGAATGTTTACAAACGTGTTCGTGAGGGTTACGACCTGAAGAATGCTAAGCGTGCTGAACTGGGTGCAAGATTAGCCGATGCGTTTAAGGCGGTTAAAAAGCTTGATGCTAAAGGCCCTAGAAAATCTGACATCACAATTAAAGTTCAGGCTTCTGCTAACGGTTTAGCCGAAAAGCCATTGATTCAATACTACACATTTGGTAAACGTGGTAAGTTCAAGGGACACCCTACAATGGAAGCATTTATGTTTCTCTTGAATGCAGGCGCACCTGATAACCGCTATGCCTTAGCCAAAGCTGTTGGTTACAAGGATCCTGAAATGGCGGATCAAGCTTGTAAGGATTTGATTAAGCAAATGGAGGCTACAGGTTTAGTCACTAAGGAGATGTTAGACGAAGCTCAAAAAATTTGGGATATATTCAGGGAAGTACGCAGCCTAACAATCCCAGCGCACCAAGAGATTACAGGTAAGCGATTTAAGACTGTTGAGGGTCAAAAGCTTAAGTTTGATTTTGGTGAGTTTGAGGGCGGTTATATTCCATTGAGTGTTGAGGACAGAGCGATTACACCAATGAATGGCGATTCGCTTAGTGCAGCTGTTGCGCAATCAGGCGATGTGTTAGACGGATTCACCAAGGAGCGTGTGCTATCTAGTGACATTAAGTACGATCTATCAATTGAAAGTTTATTCGATCGTTTAGATAAACAATTAACTTATGCTTATTTAGCTAAGCCTGTAATTGATGCTGATCGATTCTTGACTACTAACAAGGAGTTAGTTGCCCGCTTAAAAGCTACTGATGATTGTTACAACAATGTGATTAAGCCATGGTTGTTAGATGTTGGTACAAGTGGTGCGACTAGACCTAGAACATCAGGTACAAAGTTTTTAAACTGGTTTGCTGGTGTAACATCTGCAATGGTCATGGCTGGTAACATGGTTAATTCCTTGATGAACTTTGCTAACGTAACGTTTGTTATGGCCCGTAATAGTCCTATGGTTTTAGTAAGTGGTGCTACTACATACTTAACACATAAGCGCTTTGGCGGTACTCCAGATCGACCAACGCTAATGCAAAGTATTTCGCAGAAGTCTACATTCATGTCTACTCGTCTTGCAGGTAATAAAGCAAATTATGATCGATTCATTCGTACGGCGTCGGGTGATGGTAAGGTACTTAATGCTTTAGGCTTAGTTAATGACGGCGCGTACATACTTCAATCTATATTACAGATGCGCTTAGATATGGTTGTGTGGAGTGGTGTACATGACACACAGTATCGTAAGTTAAGTAAGATGCACCCTGATTGGGACGCATCAAAGGTTGAGGCGCGGGCGGTTGAACTAGCTGACGATGAGGTGCGCAAGACTCAAGGCTCGTTAGATGCAGTTGATTCAGCAGCTATTGAACGTGGCTCGGCGCTGGCTAAGATTCTGACACCGTTTGTTAGTTTCTTCATTCATCAACGTAATCTGATTGGTACTCAATGGAAGTTAAATCAGCATGAGAAGTCTATCTGGACTAGAGCAACCAAACAATTCTGGTTACTCTCTATGATGCTGATAGGTAACAGCATTGCCTCAGAATACATCCGCATGTTATCTAATGGTGATTTATCTAACAACAGTGATAAGGAGCCTGAGGATTTATTTGCTGATGTGGGCTGGGCATTAGGTAAGAGTACCGCATCATTAGTGCACCCTGTCTTAGGCTCAGCTGTAAGTTACTTCACTGACAAGGCCCGTGGTGAATATACAGGTAATGGTATGTTTGCAACGCCTGCATTAACTTGGGGTGAATCCCTGTATCAGGTAGGTGCTAAGACATTCGAGGTTGCATTCGAGGACGGCGAGTGGGAGGACAAGGATGTGAACGCATTCGGTAAGGCGCTAGCTATTGGCTCGCCTGTGCTATACAATGGCAGCCGCTATGCCACAACTTGGTATAACATCTCACAAGGTAACTATCGTGATACCGATGAGTTTGACAAGGCCCGTGCAATCTTTACTGGTAAGCCGTCAGAGGATATGAAGAACTAGGAGGTTTAATTACCACAAATAAAAAAGCCCCCAGTGTTTAGCTGAGGGCTTTAGATTGTATCACATAAATGATGGTTTTATGTCTCGCGACTCACCTGTAGTATATACTACTTCTGCATGTCTTTCAACAACTCTTTGCAATACAGTAGAGTTTGCATTGAGTCGCGCACTCTATCTATTTCTTCATCATCTAAGATGCCATGTCGGTTAGCGTGATGAATGTCCTCAATTGTATTAACTGCACATTCTTGAGCTAACGTAACAGCGTGGTGAATCTTATTGGTTTCCATACATCACCTTTGCTTTCTCAATGAGCTTATCTAAATCGTCCCTATCAAACACCCAATTAAGATACGGTATGGTGATAGAGCCGCCAGCCTTATCAAGAGCAGCGATAAGATTATCACTGTTAATAAAACCTTTGCTATCCGCTAGTGGTTGTAACATGCTAGCCAAATCGGGGCCACGTTGTAACAGTGCTAATGTAATTATTGCCTTTTGGACGGGGGAGGACTTCGGCATAATCACCTCGTCAACCCACGCCGCTAATAACTCTTGAGCTTTATCTACAGGGATCTGTGTCACTCAAGGCACCTCACTATGCAGCAGGTGCTGGTTTAGTCTCAGTTGGAACTACGAAAGAGTTATACCTTGCCATTGGCTCAGGACAAATCTTGGAGAGTGGAACAATGGTTGAGGTAATATTGGCAATCGCATTTGCGTTGTTCTGAACAGAATTAGCTAAGCAGCTAATAGTTTGGTCAAGGGTATCAAAGCGACCCTTAGTGGTGAGTGCGACCTCGTTAATCTTACCGACGAGGATTTGCTCACGTAGCTCCTGTTTCTCACAACAACACTTCTGCTCGGCACGGAGGGTTGCTAACTCAACGCGATTGTTTGCGGCCTCGTCAGCTAATGGTTTGATAAAGGCGTACATCTCATCGCGTAAGTTGCGATTGTCGGAGAGTGACTGCATGTACACTTCCTTTGAGGTTTTGTCCGAATAGTTTTCGGCACGGAGCATGGCGTTCTCAGCTTGTAACTGGGATACCATGTTGCCATTACCGCCAAACAAACCGCCTAATAAACCGTTGCCGTTATTGGAGCTGTTAAGTACACCTAAGGCGGTGCCTGCAATGCCAAGTCCTAAACCTGAACCAGCTACACCTTTTGATGCGTAATCACCCATAATGAACCTCCTAATGTTAGTCGTAACTAACATATTTAAGTAATCATGTCAACTACAATTTGAAATAAAAAGACCACGAGGATAAACCCCGTGGCCTTTCTATCCTTAGAATCTAAGGCACCTAATCTTTAATATCGTTTGGAAGATGCGTTCCTTGCTTTTCTGAAAGATAAGCCTTATGACAATGGTCACGCTCAAAGATTCTAAACAATAGGTCAATGGAAAATCTCATAGCTTTTCCATACCACTTACCTTTACTAGCCAGTCTATATGATTGTGCACTAATTGTCAAGTCCGCATACACCTTTATTTTGTGATTGAAGATTGACAAGATTGTACCTATCAAACAATAGATTAGCTGGTCAAAGGCAATGAGAGTTTGTTTTAAGTTGTGCAATCATTACTCCTTGTTACTAAAGTCACTCATTACAAACTCAGTAGAAATAGCTTTTAACTCATCAAAGCTTTGGGCAGCTTGAATCTTTTGCTGCTTCTCCCACTTCTGTTTGTATAAGTTCTGACCGTTAGTTACATGCTCAACAAGAATTGTTTGTAAGTTCTCCTTAGTAAGCTGTTGTTCTTTGTTATCATAATCACGATAAGAGATCTTACCCTCCTGCTGTTGAGCATCAAAGAATGTAATCAAGTCTTGGATATTGTCACGGGTGCGACGGTCTCCATTAACCTTGAAGTTTAAGCTACTTGTGAAGTACATATCATTGTTAAGGTTGTCTTCAAACTTTGCAGCCTTAGCTGAAATAACACCATTTAGGTATTTCTTATAAGCCTCAACACTTTGAAGTTCCTCAACAACACCACAATCAAAGCCTAACTTCTGTAAATCCCCAGTAAGCTTTGTATCATCTCTCTTGTATTTCTCAATGAGAGATAGACCAAATGACGGTACTTCTGGAACCAACTCACGATTATCTGTCATAAATGCGTGCCTCCATTGTTGCTGGTGATGCGCGCTGCGATGTCCGCAACTACTGAGGAAATGGCGCGTAACTCACTGTACAGGTTAGCAAAGTTTTTAACTTGTGCCCAATTTAAATCGTCTTTAAGCACAACCATATCAAGTGATGCTAACTCACGTTGATGTTCTGCGTAACCTGTAGCCATAAGCTGCACTAACACATCATGTTCTAAGCTTACTTCAGGTTTAACGTCACAAGCTTGAATCTGTTCTCCAATCTCATAACCATCAGGTACTGAGATGTAGTAACGCTCGCCTACTTTACCTAATACAGTGCAGATGTTGTGTAGGTTATTTAATTTCTCTTGAATCTTAGGACGCTCAGATTCTGGAGCTGATTCAAGTTGCTGTTCTAACTTAGTACGTTCCTGTTCAATAATGTGAGAAGTGTTAAATGTCTCAGTATGTACAGGAGGATCTAAGTGTACGATTTCTTTGTAAGAGTAAATCATTCTGTTTCCTCATTTGAAACTATAAGATGTTTGTCTATGTAGTCTAGCATACCTTTGAGAGATGAGGTACGTTTAGCATGAGCCAGAGAAGATGCAATCTTAGCTATGTTGCCCTTGCGAACATTTCGTTTAAATACTTTCATGCTGCGCTTTCTAATGATTCTTTTATGTGGCCATGTTCGATAACCTACAAAGTTCACGCCTTTGGATAAAGGTATAATCTTAGCTTTACTAAAAGTAAGATGAAACTTATCAGCAATGTATTTAGTTAAATGGTCTTTAATCTTGTGGCATTCTTCTTTAGTTAGACCCAGCATAACCACATCGTCTACATATCTAATATAGTACTTAACCTTAAGTACTCTCTTTACATAATGGTCAAACTCATTTAAATAGACTAGGCCCATGATTTGAGAAATCATGGCTCCAACATTCATTCCAACATCTCTATCTTGTGGGAATTGAGATACTATTAAATCTACAGTAGGAACATCATTTATGAGATGTAACAAAGCATCTCTTAGTATCTTATGGTTTAAATTGTAGTAGTATTTTCTAAAGTCCAATTGAAGACAATATGAGTCTTGAGGAACCTTACGCATAAAGTACTGACATCTATCAGCAGCTCTGTGTGTCCCTTTGCCTCGGCGACAACCGTAAGAATCAAAGATAAGTTTCTTATCAATAATACCTAATATGCTTTCGTAAACTGTATGTTGGATAACAGAATCAGTAATGGCGGGGACTGAGATATGACGCATCTTTTGTCCAGAGATACACCATAAATCAAATTCTCTAGGTTTAGTAGGAGTATGCTGATGAGTCTTTAACTTCTTGTGAAGTTTCCAGACATTAGAACCAAGTCGATGAAGATATTTAGAGTAACGATGACCAGTCTGCTTACTCTTGAGAGCTGACAAAGCAGCCTCACTTAGGTTAGGAAGTGAGATTGCCTTGTCAAAGTTAGACGATTCAATCATGTTGTTAGGAATCACCTATGCATAATTTGCCATAAGGCAAGACAAGTAATCATTATCCCACGTGTAGGATAATCTATGAGCTGCGCTCCGTAGTTGTTGTTCGCATTAGACCAGTTCGTATTGTTACGATAGAAGAGACCCGCGTTCACTCCATTGCTCCAATTGCTGCTGACTAATGAAACTGCGTTACTAGTGTTGCGATTGTGATAGTTACTTGCCTTTAATTACACTCTCAACTCGTTCGAGTGTAACATGAGCAACTCTAAGCATCTGTAGTCTTTTTGTTTTAGACGGTGAAGATAAATATAAAACTCCTAACCACATACTAAAAGCTGTATTAAGAGCCACTTTGAAATCAACTTTAAGTTTACGACGTTCCTCATGTGAGGCCTGCATTCTATGAAGAATGCTTATCATATCCATAGAGTGTTCAAAGAGTTTTAAGAATAACAACCTACTGGTTGTTTTCTTAGATTTATCTGCACATACTAAACAGTAGTGACTATAGCGCGTTAATTGTGTCAACGCGCCAAAAACATTAGGTCTAGAATTACTCATACTGCGCATTATAGCATATAGTTAAACAGAATGCTACACGTTAGGATAAGCCATGAGCCGCGCCCCGTAGTCGCTGCTCGCAGTAGACCAGCTCGCAGTGTGACGATAGAAGAGACCCGCGCTCACCCCAACGCCCCAATCGCCGCCGACTAATGAAACCGCGTAACTAGTGCTGCGATAGTGATAGTCTTTACCAAATTCTGTA
>OBLI01001845.1_pt1 | contig 19436 bp, 14 predicted proteins | sample 1519701 | NCBI WGS metagenome assembly OBLI01 (sample SAMEA3663005, study PRJEB22513) | pig gut metagenome | biome: pig gut; feature: pig-associated habitat; material: faeces | place: France | collected 2012
GTGTTTGTGATGCCCTGTGTCGTAAGGGTGTGTGTGATGAGGTTGAACGAGCCTCCGTATAGGTTGTCGGCAGCCACCACGTGGTCTCCATTCTGCAGAATGTTCTGCAAGGCGTAGGTTGCTGCTGCAGCACCGGAGGCTACAGCCAATCCTGCCACACCTCCTTCGAGTGCTGCCACCCTGTCCTCGAAGACTCCTTGTGTGGAGTTGGTAAGTCGTCCGTAGATGTTGCCGGCATCACGCAGGCCGAAACGGTCGGCGGCATGCTGTGAGTTGCGGAATACGTAACTGGTGGTCTGGTATATTGGCACCGCGCGTGCGTCGGTGGTTGGGTCTGGCTGTTCCTGTCCAACATGCAGCTGGAGTGTCTCAAAGTGTAGTTTCTTGTTGCTCATAGTCGTGTTGTTTTAATTGTTATTGTTCACGTTTGCAAAGGTAGTGCGTTTCTGCAATATAGGAAATAGCACGAATGGGGCATTTGGTGTACCATGATTGTGGTATATTCAATAAAATGCCCCTCCGTAATGCTGTTTCTGCGGTGTCTAAGCATAAAAAGAAATAAGGTGTAACGAAATTGTAACGCCTTGGTAATATTTGTGAAAGAAATAATCGCTACCTTTGCAACATCACATTAATAGGTGTTACACATTATTTATATATGGAGCATAACTATTCTGACAACAACGACAGGAAAAGCTATCGCATACTTGTGGTAGACGACGAGCAGGATCTCTGCGAGATACTGAGGTTCAATCTTGAGGCAGAGGGCTATCAGGTGGTGACGGCAAATTCGGCTGAAGAGGCCTTGCTGCTTGACCTTGGCAGCTTCAACCTGCTGCTTCTTGACGTTATGATGGGTGGCATGTCAGGCTACACCATGGCAAGCAAGCTCAAGCAGATGCCTGTCACGGCAAACATTCCCATCATATTCCTTACAGCCCGTGATAGTGAGAATGACATGGTGACGGGATTCAACATAGGAGCAGACGACTATATATCGAAGCCATTCTCGCTGAGAGAGGTGATGGTGAGGATTCGGGCTGTGCTTCGTCGCACTCAGGATGCAGGCGACATAATAGAGCACAAAGTACTGAAGTACCAGGGACTGGAGATGGACCTGAGCAGGAAAACAGTAAGCGTGGACGGTGAGGACGTGCCGTTTACCAAGACCGAGTTTGAACTTCTGCATCTGTTGCTTGAGGAACGTGGACGAGTATTCTCCCGTCAGGAGCTCATCGACAAGGTGTGGCCTAAGGACGTGATGGTACTCGACCGTACTGTGGATGTCAACATCACCCGCATGCGCAAGAAGATTGGACGCTTTGCCAAGTGCATAGTTACACGCCTTGGTTTTGGATATTACTTTGATGCCTGACAGACCGTTGCCTATGAGACGCTTATCAGTAGGAATGAAGCTATATGCTTCCATTATGACCATCTTTGTGCTCTTTGCCGTGGCTTTCATCATCTTCCAGCAGTCGAGGGAGAAGCAGTTCAAGATAGACACCCTCGACACGAAGCTTCAGGCGTACAACGACCGCATGGAGGAGAATCTTCGGCTATATGGACGCTACGACTCCACGACACTCAGGCAGTATGTGGCCACGCACGGAATGAAGGGGTTGCGCGTGACCATCACCGACACCCGTGGCAATGTACTTTTCGACAACAAGCTGCCTAAGGGCCAGAAGGCTGGGAACCATATCAACAGACCGGAGGTGAGGCAGGCGCTTGCACATGGCAAGGGTTCATCGGTGGACAGGAAGAGCAAGACCATGAACCACGACTATTTCTATTCGGCCACGTACTATCCCGACCGTAATGTCATTATCCGCAGTGCCTTGCCCTACGACGATGACCTGGCGGAGTCGCTGAGTGCCGACCAGCATTACATTTGGTTTGCCCTGGGCATCATGCTTGTGTTGACTATAGTGCTGTGGCGGTTTACCAGCCGTCTCTCACGCAACATCAATAACCTGCGTGCCTTTGCCACCAAGGCAGACCACAACGAGTCTTTAGACACTGAGGACCTTGTGGCCTTCCCTGCCGACGAGCTTGGAGAGATAGCGGAGAGAATAATTAAGATTTACAAGCGGCTGGAGAGCACGCGTAAGGAGCAGGACGTGCTGAAACGCCAGCTGACACAGAATATCGCACACGAGCTGAAGACCCCCGTGGCAAGTATACAAGGGTATCTGGAAACCATACTCGGCAATCCTGGTATGTCGGACGAGACGCGGCAGCTGTTCATGCAGCGATGCTTTGCTCAGAGCCAGCGGCTGACGGCATTGCTCCACGACATATCAACGCTGAACAGGATGGATGATGCACCGGAAATGAACGACTTCAGCGATGTGGACATCACGCAGACCATGTCAACCATTGTGGCCGAGACATCCCTGCAAATGACAGAAAAGGGAATGACCATGGATAACCGTCTGCCCGACAATGTCAAGGTGATGGGAAACCACAGCCTTATATACAGCATCTTCCGCAACCTTACCGACAATGCCATCGCCTATGCAGGAACCAACACAACCATTAGCGTGAGTGCCTGGCTGGAGGAAGACAAGTGGCATTTCCGTTTCTCCGACAATGGAGTAGGGGTGCCCCGCGAGCATCTGCCCCGTCTTTTCGAAAGGTTCTATCGTGTGGACAAGGGACGTAGCCGCAAGATGGGAGGCACAGGTCTCGGACTTGCCATTGTCAAGAATGCCGTGCTCATACATGGTGGCACCATATCTGTGGAGAATGCCCCAGAGGGTGGTCTTGTATTCGACTTTACACTTCGTAAATAAACAACAGGTGCTGTTTTGAAATACTGTTTTCTGCAGTAACTATTCAGCGATTACCTTAGTCAGTATGTGCTTTTGCGCTTATATTGCGGGATTCTTGAGAATCCGTAAATCTAATCGCTGAATAGTTACTTTCTGCATAGGGATTACTAAAAATAATTAATAGACTTGTTTATGTCGTGATTATTGGTTATTTTTGCTTTGTAAAAATCCTTATCTATCTAATGGTAATAACTAAAGCAACAATTAATCACGCCAATGCGGTATCACGCCTTATCATGCAGGCCATGAACTACGACTGTTGCCGCTATTTTGCTGGCCCAGACCATACACTTTCAGATTTCGAGACTGTCATGACAGCCCTTGTGGAGTCAGAGGAGAGTCAGTACAGCTATACCAACGCCATTGTCGCCCTTGATGACAATGGCGAGGTGGCTGGTGTATGTGTCAGCTACGATGGCAGTGACCTGCACCGTTTGCGTGAGGCTTTCGTATCGGCAGCCAGAAAGGCTTTTGGCCGCGACTTCTCATCAATGACCGATGAGACCCAGGCGGGCGAACTGTATATAGACAGCATTGCCGTGGAGAGCCGTTACCGGGGACAGGGCATAGCCGGCCAACTGCTCGATGCGACGAAGCAAAAGGCAAGGCTGCTTGGCATACCGGCCGTGGGACTGCTCGTAGACAAGGGAAACCCAGATGCAGAGAGACTATACCTCAGGCATGGCTTCGAATATGTTGGTGACAACACGTGGGGCGGACATCCTATGAAACACTTGCAATACAAGATAGTGTGAGTATATTAATGAAATCTTAAACCTTAAAAGAATACTTAAAAACAATGCAAATAAGCAAATATCTGGTTGTTAACAGTAAGGATGCCCAATGGGGACTCACCGTGAGCACCGTTGGCTATGAGGAGATAGGTGCAGGTGACCCTTATCCAACCCGTGGACATGCGGACGGATATTATTTCGACTTGGGCAAGGGACGCGTGCTCAACGAGTATCAGCTTCTGTACATCACAGAGGGCGAGGGTGTGTTCAGCTCAGACCATGTAACCAACGTCCCGCTCAAGGCTGGCGACCTCTTTCTGCTCTTTCCTGGCGAATGGCACTCGTACCATCCTCTTCCCAACCGTGGCTGGAAGAGCTATTGGATTGGTTTCAAGGGAAAGAATGTTGATGACAGGGTACGTGCTGGTTTCCTCTCTGCGTTCAAGCCCGTATACCATGTGGGATTCAGCGCAGATGTCATCCGACTGTATGAGGAAGCATACAAGCGGGCGCAGGAGGAGGCTCCATACTCGCAACAGATACTGGCGGGCATCGTCAACCATCTCGTTGGGCTGATGTATGCCTTGGAGCGTAGCATAGAGCTTAGCAAGGACCACAACCGCGTGGATATGATAAACCTTGCACGACTGCGAATCAGAGAGTCGCTGGAGAATGACCTTACCATACAGCAGATTGCTGAGGAGCTCGGTGTGAGCTACAGCAATTTCCGTAAACTCTTTAAGGAGTTCACAGGCATCTCGCCAGCCCTCTATCAGCAAGACCTCAGACTTCAGAGGGCAAAAGAACTGCTGGCCACGACTAACCTCAGCGTTAAAGAGATTGCCTACCGTCTGTGCTTCGAGTCGCCAGACTACTTCTCGTCGAAATTCAAGATAAAGACGGGGAAGAAACCCAGTGAGTTTAGAAATTTGTAAGGGTTGAGGTTGATAGTGTAGTTGACAAGTTGATGGCTCAGTGGAAAAAACATGGGAAGGAGTACCTAAACGAAGGTGCCTTTTCCGGTTCACTATGGAAATCCTTTGTCATGTAAGGAATCGTCGATTTCATCTACTACGAGTCCCTTTTTCACGCAAAGCTTTGCATCCGCCCACGCAAAGCTTTGCAATTGCCCACGCAAAGCTTTGCAATTGCCCACGCAAAGCTTTGCATGCGCTCCCGCAAACGTTTTAGGGGAAAGGAACCTTCATTTAGGTATCCCTTCCCCCATTTTTTTACAGAGTCCTGATAAATGCTAAAATATAAACGTGCGCAGTACCCAATAGCTGGCTATACCAGCAAGATAGCCAACGAAAGCCACCCAGGTGATTTTCTTCATGTACCATCCGAAGGTAATCTTCTCAAGTCCCATAACAACAACGCCTGCAGCGCTACCGATGATGAGCATCGAACCTCCAACTCCGGCACAGTAGGCGAGCAGCTGCCAGAACACTCCGTCTATAGCCATGTCGCCTGCAGCCTGTACGGGATACATTCCCATGCAGCCTGCTACAAGAGGAACGTTATCGACAATGCTTGACAAAACGCCTATGATACCAGTCACAATATAGTGGTTGCCGTCAAACCAGATGTTTAGTCCCTCACCAAGCTGTGCCAGCACGCCTATTGTCTGAAGGCAACCTACCGCCATCAGAATACCAAGGAAGAAAAGAATGGTTGACATGTCAATACGCGTTAGCATACGGCTCACACGCTTCTGCATGCCGTCGCTGTCATCGTGTTCAAGGTGGCGGTACATGGTCTCGGTTACTGTCCACAGCACGCCCAGAACAAGCAATATGCCTACAAACGGAGGCAGGTGGGTGATAGTCTTGAAGATAGGTACGAAGATAAGACCGCCAACTCCAAGGCAGAATATTATCTTACGCTGCGATGCTGTGAGGTAGTCATCCTCGCCGCCTGAAGCTTTCTTGCTGGTTGGAGCGACAAGCTCTCCCTTAAGGCTCAGAGACAGTATGTAGGCAGGGATGACCATGGATATGAGCGAGGGTATGAGAATTTCGGTTATCACGCCAGCAGCCGTTATCACGCCCTTGTTCCACAGCATGATGGTCGTAACGTCGCCTATTGGTGAGAACGCTCCACCAGAGTTGGCGGCAATGATGACAAGCGAGGCATAGATGATGCGGTCCTTTTTCTCCTTGACAAGCTTCCTCAATATCATAATCATCACTATGGACGTGGTGAGATTGTCGAGAATTGCACTCAGGATGAATGTCATGAAAGCTATGCGCCACAGAAGCGAGCGCTTACTTTTGGTCTTCAGTGTGTCCTTGACGAAGTTGAAGCCGCCGTTCTGGTCGACAAGCTCAACGATAGTCATGGCTCCCATCAGAAAGAACAGCGTGGTGCCGGTCTCGCCGAGGTGCTCCTCAATGATTTTCCCAACTTTCCCTGCCACTTCGCTATGGTCGACACCTGCAAGGCTTGTGACAAGTCCGGTTGGGTCAATCATAAACAGGGTCCAACAGACAACGAACATCAGCAGGGCTATGGCTGCCTTGTTGATTTTCGTAACACTCTCAATGGCTATGAAAAAATAACCAATTACAAACGCCACAATAATGGCAATAGTTAGTGATGACATGATATTAAAGACTTGAAATTGTGTTCTTGGTTTGAATTTGTTTGCAAACTTACATTTTTTTTTTCATACTTCATACTTATTCTCAATCTTTTTTCTTCTTTGCCCCGTTCTGCTCATTTCCTGCCTGTCCCAAGATGAGTAAAAGTGCCTGTTGTCTCAAAACTTCATGTCAAAATATCAAATAATCATGTTGGAAAATGGGAGGATGTACTAACTTTGCTGCCAGAATTATAAAAACTATCCTAAAACATGGAACAACCTAAACACTTTTTTGCTGTTGACCTTGGGGCTACCAGCGGCAGAACAATCATCGGAACTATTGAGAACGGAAAGATGTCACTCGAAGAGCTTACTCGCTTCGACAATAATCTCATTGAGACTGGAGGACACTTCTACTGGGACATCTTCGCTCTTTACAATGAAGTTATAAATGGACTGCGACTTGTTGCCAAAAGGCAAATAGAAATACAGAGCATTGGTATAGACACTTGGGGTGTCGATTTCGTATGTGTAGGCAGCGACGGCGCCATTCTGCGCAATCCTCTGGCTTACCGCGACCCGCACACCGTGGGCAAGATGGAGGAATATTTCGAGAAGAAGGTGGCGAGAGACGAGGTGTACAATATCACGGGCATCCAGTTCATGAACTTCAACTCCCTCTTCCAACTCTACGCCATGGATGAGGCTGGAAACACCGCCTTGCGCAATGCCGACAAGGTGCTGTTTGTTCCCGATGCCTTGAGTTATATGCTAACTGGTAATGCTGTGTGCGAATATACAATAGCTTCTACATCGCAGATGCTCGACCCGAGGACAAAAGACCTTGACAGCAGGCTGGTGGAGAGCGTTGGGCTGAAACGTGGCCAGTTTGGCGAGATGGTTAATCCTGCTACCGTCATTGGAACAATAACAGAGGAAGTACAGAAGATGACAGGTCTTGGTGCCGTTCCCGTAATTGCTGTTGCAGGCCATGACACCGGTAGTGCTGTTGCAGCCGTGCCAGCAGCAAATGAGAAGTTCGCATATCTAAGCAGCGGAACATGGAGCCTTATGGGCATCGAGACACAAGACGCCATCATCAATGCCCGCAGCTTCGACCTCAACTTCACCAATGAGGGTGGCATAGAGGGTACTACCCGCTTCCTTAAGAATATATGTGGCATGTGGATATACGAGCGTTGCCGTAAGGAGTGGAAGGATGCCGAGGGCTTGGGGCATGCCGAGCTGCAGAGCGCAGCCATGGAGTGCGAGCCTTTCCGCAGTCTCATTAATCCTGATGACCCCATTTTTGCAAATCCCGCTTCCATGGTGGATGCCATCACAACATATTGCGAGAAGACCAATCAGCCAATACCTCAGGGCTATGCGCAGACATGTCGTTGCATCTTCGACTCTTTGGCTCTTCGCTACCGGCAGGTATTTGCATGGCTGAAGGAGTTTGCTGACTTCGATATCAATGTTCTACATATAATCGGTGGCGGCTCAAAGAACGAGTATCTTGACCAGTTCACGGCAAACTCGTGCGGTGTAACAGTCCTTGCCGGACCGCAGGAGGGAACAGCCATAGGCAATATCATGCTGCAGGCAAAGGCTGCCGGAATGGTAGGCGACATATGGGAGATGCGCCGCATCATAGCCGACAGCTTGGAACTAAAGCGTTTCGAACCCCAGGATAAGGAAATATGGGATGCAGCCTACGAGAAGTATCTTGATATCGTTAATTTAAAAGGTTAATGGTTTAATGGTTTAAAAGGTTAACGGTGTAACAGATTGCCTCCCTTACTTACTACAAGAATAATAATTAGGAATCTAACAAATAAATTAACACAATGAAAACAGAACTTGTTACAAAGGCATACGAAATTGCCAAGGAACGTTACGCTGCTATTGGCGTTGACACAGAGAAAGTATTGAAACAGATGCAGGACTTCCACCTCTCGCTCCACTGCTGGCAGGCAGACGACGTTAAGGGCTTCGAGGTACAGGCAGGTGCAATGTCGGGTGGTATTCAGTCTACTGGTGACTTCCCCGGTGCGGCACGCAATATCGACGAACTGCGTCAGGACATCCTGAAGGCCAAGAGTCTTATCCCAGGTAATCACCGTCTGAACCTCCACGAAATCTACGGTGACTTCAAGGGTAAGGTTGTTGACCGTGACGAGGTTACAGTAGAGCATTTCCAGTCATGGATAGACTGGGCTAAGGACAACAACACCATGCTCGACTTCAACTCATCCAGCTTCTCTCACCCCAAGTCAGGAAGCCTCACGCTTGCCAACCCTGACGAGGGAATACGCCAGTTCTGGGTAGAGCACACCAAGCGTTGCCGTGACATTGCCAATGCCATGGGTGAGGCACAGGGCGACCCATGTATCATGAACCTATGGGTTCACGACGGATGCAAGGACGTTTCCGTAAACCACGCCCTTTACCGCAATACACTTAAGAAGTCGCTCGACGAGGTCTTCGCAAAGGAGCAGCCAATGATGAAAGACTGCATCGAGGGTAAGGTGTTCGGCATCGGCCTTGAGTCGTTTACCGTTGGCTCACACGACTTCTATACCGCTTATGCCGCACAGAACGACAAGATACTGACCATTGATACTGGTCACTATCATCCCACAGAGTCGGCTGCAGACAAGGTATCTGCCGTGCTGCCTTTCCTCAAAGAACTTATGCTGCACGTCAGCCGTCCTGTTCGTTGGGACTCAGACCATGTAACCATCATGGACGATCCTACTCAGGAGCTGTTCTTCGAGATAGTACGCGCAGGCGCTCTCGACCGCGTTCATTATGGTCTTGACTTCTTCGACGGCTCAATCAACCGTATCGGAGCCTATGTCATAGGCTCACGCTCTGCACAGAAGTGTATGCTGCGTGCCCTTCTCGAACCACGCGAGACTATCTCTCAGCTTGAGCTTGCCGGAGAGGGCTACAAGGTACTCGCCATCATCGAGGAACAGAAGGCCATGCCTTGGCAGGCTGTGTACGATGAGTTCTGCGTACGCAACAACGTACCAGTTGGTCAGGAGTTTATTGCTGACATTGACCAGTATGTCGCCGACGTTATCTCTAAACGATAGGATATGGATCTTCTCATTGGATTGATAATCATAGCAGTTGGGGCATTCTGCCAATCCAGCTGCTATGTTCCAATCAATAAGATAAAGGATTGGAGCTGGGAAAGCTATTGGATAGTGCAGGGCGTCTTCGCATGGTTGCTCCTGCCGCTGCTCGGTGCATTCCTTGCTGTTCCCGAGGGTCATTGCCTTTGCGAGCTTATTACTGACACTCCCTCATTCAATATCTGGATGACAATCCTGTTTGGAGTATTGTGGGGCGTAGGCGGTCTGACATTTGGCTTGTCCATGCGCTACCTTGGTGTCGCCCTCGGACAGTCCATCGCCCTTGGAACATGTGCTGGTCTTGGAACCATCATGGGACCGGTGCTGCTTAATGTCTTCTTCCCAGAGCTTAACGCTCTCAGCTCTCTGACATTTGCAGTCATACTTGGTGTTGCAGTTACCCTCGTCGGCATTGCCGTCATAGGTGTTGCTGGCTCCATGAAGGCTGCGTCGCTGTCTGAAGAAGAGAAGAAGGCGGCCGTAAAAGACTTCAACTTCCCCAAGGGACTTGCCATAGCACTGCTTGCAGGATTTATGAGCGGATGCTTCAATGTAGGCCTGGAGTTCGGCAAGGACATCAACTTCGGTGATCTTACTCCCGATATGTACAAGACGCTACCGGCCACGCTTCTCGTCACGTTGGGTGGCTTTGTCACCAATGCTATTTACTGCTTCTATCAGAACAGCAAGAACAAGACTTGGGGTGACTATGCAAAGACTTCCGTATGGGGAAACAATGCTTTGTACTGTCTCTTGGCAGGTGCTCTGTGGTACAGCCAGTTCTTCGGGCTGTCTCTTGGCAAGGGCTTCCTGACTGAGTCCCCGACCCTTATGACTCTTGCCTTCTGTATTCTCATGGCACTTAACGTCACGTTCTCCAACGTGTGGGGAATCATACTCAAGGAGTGGAAAGGTTGCTCGCAGAAGACAATTGCCGTCCTTGTTGTCGGCCTGATAATTCTCGTTTTCTCTACATTCCTACCACAGTTGATAGGGTAGTGGCTCATGGTAGACGAACAAAAGAGCTCTCGCTAAGGAGAGTGGCATTGCGAAGCGGACAAGTAGACAAGTTGATTTATTTGTGGTCGTACCAAGCGTGTAGTGACGTATGTAATGCGTCTGCAAGGTACACCTATTCACTTGTTTACTTGTCTGCTTCCTTTTTTTGCCTTCTTCTTCTGGGTAAAGCCTCGCATAGCTTGTTCTCCGCTAAGATTTTGGACGGGATATCGTAATGCTTGTCTAAATTCTTGATGGTAATTCATTTTACTTCGTAACCTTTATCCGCTGTGAGCATCCCCTTAGTCCTTTTGCTGTTGCGTTGAGCGTGATGGTGCCGGCTTTGTCTCCGCTCCTTAGTGCTACCAGCAGCTCTCCCTTCCATGCTTTCCAACTGTGGGATGTGAACGGGGTGGTGTCGGTGATGTCGGCATTGCCTATGGCTTGTATGGTTCCTGCTCCCTTTATGGAGAATGATATGAGGTTGCTGGCATTGGGAACGGGTCGGCCTTGCCTGTCTACGACCTCAACCCTGACGAAGGAGATGTCCTGACAGCCAGCTTTTATCGACCGTGTGTCGGCAGTCATCCGTATGGCATAAGGCTCTGAGGTTGTGGCGAGGACGGTAGTCTCTTGCTCCACTCCGTCGGCTACTCCTGCTGCTTTAAGCGTTCCGGCTGTATATGGGATGGTAAAGACGGCCTTGAATTCCGATGACCTGTCAGTGGGCTTCTCACCGATGAGGCGGTCGTCGAGGTACAGCCTTACCGACGGGTAACGTGAATAGACCACCACATCTATGTCGCGGCCTTCCCATCCTTCCCAGTTCCAGCTCTCCCATGTGGGATGTACGGCCCACATGCCTGCCGTTATCTTTCCCTTGCCTGCATATCCGTGAGGCTCACGTACGGCCATGAACAGTTTATGGTTGCCGTTCCATAGCATGTTGCGGTAGTGGCCTATGGGCTTCAGGCGACCCGTTAAGTCGATATCCCCACAGTAGGCGGCATGCCAGGGATAGAGCGGACGCTCCCAATGCTCGCCAACAGGGTCACCCTCGTACCAGTAACGGCCTATGCCCGACTCGCCGAGGTAGTCGATGGCTGTCCATACGAAATCACCTATTATATATATATGGTCTGTGGAGGCTGCCCAGTTGCTGAAGGCGTCACGGGGATATGACTCTGTCTGCATCATCACTCTCGATGGCACCCTTTGGTGGTCGGTAGTGGCTTTGTGGATAAGGTAGTTGTAGCCCGTGATGTCCATCTCTGCAGCCAGCGGATCGTATATCTCCCAGTCGTCATCCCATGCTGCCAGTGCGGAAGTAACGGGTCTGGTCGTGTCCCATTTGCGGACAGCCTGACGCAGACGGTGGGCAGTGGTGACCACTTCAATCTTCTTCCGTTCAATCACCTCGTTGCCTATGCTCCAGCAGAATATAGACGGGTGGTTGCGGTCACGGCGTACCATGGCCTCGATGTCCTTGTCGTACCACTTGTCGAAGAGCTTGTGGTAGTCCTCGTCGTTCTTCTTCTCTCTCCATCCGTCGAAAGCCTCGTCTATGACCAGCAGGCCGAGGCTGTCGCAGGCATGGAGGAAGCATTCCGACGGAGGGTTGTGCGATGTGCGTACGGCATTATATCCGGCCGCCTTCATCAGTTTTACCTTCCTTATCTCCGCCTTGTCGAAGGCTGCGGCACCGAGGATGCCGTTGTCGTGATGTACACATCCACCGTTGAGCAGCAGTGGATTGCCATTGAGCAGCAGTCCCTTGTCAGCAGAATATTCAATGGTACGTATTCCGAAGGTCTCTGTAACAGAGTCGCCTGTTGACAGGCTTACGGTAGCGGTATACAGGTCTGGAGATGATGGCGACCACAGACGGGGATTGTTCACACTCAGAGTCTCAACAACTTGTTTCTTGCCTTTGGCCGGTATCACTACGGTCTGCTTCCCGCAGGTGCCGTCAGACAGAGTTGTCGTCACCTCCACCTCCTTGTCGACGTCTGTTTCGTTGCAAACATCTGTAGTCACCACGACGGTATTCCTGTCGGAAGTAGTAATTGCCGTTCCCCACATGTCGATGTGTACAAGGTCTGTTGTTACGAGCCATACGTGACGGTATATGCCGGAGCCGCTGTACCATCGGCAGTTTTTCTGCCTGGAGTTATCTGCCTTTACCACAATCTCATTGTTGCCTGTACGGACGAGTTCTGTTATGTCGCACCAGAAAGACGAATATCCGTAGGGATGTCCGCCTGCAACTATCCCGTTGACCTTTACCTCGGAGTCTTGGTAAACGCCCTCGAAATACAGCCACAGCTTGCGGCCTTTGTAGTCATCACTGAGGTTGATGGCCTTCTTGTATATTCCTGTTCCCGTTGGATAGTAGCCTCCGTCGTTGCCGGCGGGTGCATTGCGGTCAATGGGCAACTGCGCGCTCCAATCGTGCGGCAGGTTTACGGTTTCGTTGTCATTGAATGTCCATCCGTTGTCTATCAGCTGCTTCCTCGGAGTGTTGCGTGATGATACTAAAAGGGGAAGCAGCATGGCTGCCAACAGAAATAGACTTTTTTGTAAGGTGCTCATAAGTAAATGGTCTTTAGTTTGTCTTTGGCAAATTTACATAATTTCCCCGAATTACAAGCCTGTCAGAATAAAAAACTTAATGCCGTTCGTCCGGCTCATCAGGCATCTAAGGTGATGAACGTATATTGCTGCGTGGTCTGGGTATGTTGGCTTCATTGCTGATAAGGTTATTAACCTTACGGGCGTAAGGTTATTAACCTTTCAGCCGTAAGGTTAATAACCTTATCAGTGGTGTAGCCATATTCGTGTACTATGACAGATGTTTTATCTTGGCAAGTTGAATGCCACCGTCATCTCGTGCATCTGCTCCTGTGTCATGCCGTCGGGCTCGAATCCCATGCATTTGGCATTGATGTATATCTTCGCACTCTTGGAGAGCACGTCAATCTGGTCGAAGGCATCCATGGCGTCGAGTCCCTTAGCGAACACTCCGTGCTTCTCCCACATCACAACATCGTAGTTCTCCAATTCTGCCATCGTGGCATCAGCAAGCTTCACGCTGCCTGGCAGCTCGTAGGGTACGATGCCCAGTCCTAATGGGCAGAAAGCCTTGGTCTCGGGTATCATGCTCCACAGGATGTTGGTCAGCACATCCTTGCCCATAAACTTCTTGGTGTGGCTCATGGCAATAAGCTCTATAGGGTGGGTGTGTACCGTGGCGCGGTAGTTAGAGCCTTTCTCTATCATGCGGTTGTGGACAGACAGGTGGCTTGGCAGCTCGCTTGTGGGGTTTACAACATTGTCTGCGATGATGACATAGCTGGCGCAGTCGTCAAGGATGCGGATGACGGAACCGTTCTCCATGGGCTTGCGTGCAAGGTCGCGCATGCGCTTGCCGGTACCCTTGCAGTAGAAATAGCATCCTTTCAGGTAGGGTAGGGTGACTCCAATCTGCTTGACCTCGCTGATGGCGGGCATGGCTTTCACTTCGTCATCGACAAGGTCGGTGATGTTTACCGTGATGTTGCCGCCGTTACGCTCTGCCCATCCGTTCTGCCATAGATAACCTGCCACTTCGGCTGTCTTCTCCACCTCGGCTCTCAGGGCCGGGCGGCCTTCCAAAATACTTTTCATATTGTTTCTTTGTTTTATAAGTTTAGTAGTTGTAAGCTTGTGCAAAGATAATGATTTGTTTGCATATGGCAACTATAATATTTGATATTGTTTCCAACTTTTTTGCAATATTTCAATTTTAATGTTATCTTTGCACCTGTTATGTTGAATGTTTAATGTTCAATGTGAAAGATTAATGTTGATAGTTTAATGTTGGAAGAAAATATTAATACATCAGAGGTGAAGTGGAGTGAGAATGTCATCATAGCCGATGCTGACTATGTGGGCAATGTCGCTTTCGACCTTATCGTAAACTTTGAGAGGATGATAGGCAGGCGCATTCCCCCGGCAGACCTCAGCCAATGGGCTGTGTGCGTGGCTCTTGACGGAGGGCTAAGGCCTGGCGACAACGAGACGCAGCTGATATTGGCTCACGACAAGAACAGCAGTGAGATGGCGAATTTCAAGCCTTGCCATTATGACAGGGAACTGTCCTCTACGGCGTTCAAGGACGAGCAGCTGGGAGAGTTTGTCGTTACTCCGCTGCCTGTTGAGGAACCGCTGGTGAGCAAGGGCGATTTCATACTCGACCTTGTGAGGGCCGTACTGGCACAGGAGCCTGTCAAAAGAGTCATGGTGGTTCCGAATGCTGACAGTCCGGAACTGTATGACGCCTTGCGCAATGAGCTGAGGAAGGTTGATGATGAAAAGAAACGGGTCACTCTCTTCGCCATGCAGCCAATGCAAGGAGGAAACTTCAGACAGGAAATTCTCGGCTACTCACTAATGAGCGCGCTCGGAATAAGGGCCGACGAGATAAAGTGAAGAAAATAATAAGAATAAATAATTTTGAAACAAATGAGCAAAGTATTAATGATTGGTGCCGGTGGCGTGGCCACAGTAGCGGCATTCAAGATTGTCCAGAATGCGGACGTCTTCACAGAGTTCATGATTGCCAGCCGCAGGAAGCAGAAATGTGATGAGCTGGTAGAGGCCATCAAGGCAAAGGGATATAAGGCTGACATCAAGACGGCACAGGTTGATGCTGACGATGTTGAGCAGCTCAAGGCTCTGTTCAACGACTACAAGCCCGAACTGGTCATAAACCTCGCATTGCCTTATCAGGACCTTACCATCATGGATGCCTGCCTGGCTTGCGGATGCAACTATCTTGATACGGCCAACTACGAGCCCAAGGACGAGGCTCACTTCGAGTACTCGTGGCAGTGGGCATATAAGGACAGATTTGAGCAGGCTGGACTGACTGCCATCCTGGGCTGCGGCTTCGACCCGGGAGTAAGCGGAGTATATACGGCATGGGCTGCCAAGCACCACTTCGACGAGATTGAGTATCTCGACATCGTCGACTGCAACGCCGGCAACCACCACAAGGCTTTCGCAACCAACTTCAATCCGGAGATAAACATACGTGAGATTACACAGAAGGGACTCTACTACAAGGACGGAGAGTGGATAGAGACTGAGCCGCTCGAAATACACAAGGCTCTGACTTATCCTAACATCGGCCCGCGCGAGAGCTATCTCATGCACCATGAGGAGCTGGAGAGTCTGGTAAAGAACTATCCCACCATTAGGCAGGCACGCTTCTGGATGACCTTCGGACAGCAGTATCTCACCTATCTCGATGTGATACAGAACCTCGGCATGAGCCGCATTGATGAAATAGAGTATGAGGCACCGCTGGCCGATGGCTCGGGTAAGACTGCCAAGGTAAGGATTGTGCCGTTGCAGTTCCTCAAGGCTGTGTTGCCTAACCCGCAGGACCTCGGTGAGAATTATGAGGGCGAGACATCTATCGGATGCCGTATCAGAGGAAAGAAAGACGGCAAGGAACGCACATATTATATATATAACAACTGCTCACACCAGGAGGCATACAAGGAGACGGGCATGCAGGGAGTAAGCTATACGACGGGTGTGCCGGCAATGATTGGTGCCATGATGTTCCTCAAGGGATTATGGAGGAAGCCTGGCGTATGGAATGTAGAGGACTTCGACCCAGACCCATTCATGGAGCAGCTCAACAAGCAGGGACTGCCATGGCACGAGGTGTTCGACGGTGACCTGGAACTGTAATTTCCAACCTTATAAGACTACACAACAATGGCTAAAGAAACTGACGACGCACAGAAAGCAATACAGGAGGGTAAGCTGAAGGCCCTGCAGGCAGCAATGTCTAAAATAGAGAAAGACTTCGGCAAGGGTTCCATCATGCGCATGGGAGACGAGCAGGTAGAGGATGTTGAGGTGATACCTACTGGCAGCCTCGGACTGGATGTGGCGCTCGGAGTGGGCGGATATCCCAAAGGCAGGATTATAGAAATCTACGGCCCAGAGTCTTCCGGTAAGACTACCCTTGCCATTCATGCCATCGCTGAGGCTCAGAAGGCTGGAGGCATAGCGGCATTCATAGATGCCGAGCACGCATTCGACCGCTTCTATGCAGCCAAGCTTGGAGTGGATGTCGAGAACCTGTGGATATCGCAGCCTGACAATGGCGAGCAGGCTCTTGAGATTGCCGACCAGCTGATACGGTCGAGCGCAATCGACATAATAGTTATCGACTCGGTGGCTGCCCTAACACCAAAGAAGGAGATTGAGGGAGATATGGGCGACTCGGCTGTGGGACTGCAGGCCAGGCTCATGAGTCAGGCTCTGCGAAAGCTTACCTCGACAATATCAAAAACCAATACCACGTGCATCTTCATAAACCAGCTGCGTGAGAAAATTGGCGTGATGTTCGGCAATCCGGAGACAACAACCGGCGGCAACGCACTGAAGTTCTATGCCAGCGTACGACTTGACATCCGCAAGGTTACGGCCATCAAGGATGGAGACCAGGTTATAGGCAATCAGGTGCGTGTGAAAGTCATAAAGAACAAGGTGGCCCCTCCTTTCCGCAAGGCTGAGTTCGAGATAATGTTCGGCGAGGGTATTTCCAAGATCGGAGAGATACTCGACCTTGGCGTAGAGTATGGCATCATACAGAAGTCTGGCTCATGGTTCAGCTACAACGGAACAAAGCTGGCTCAGGGAAGAGACGGCACAAAGCAGATGCTTAGGGATAACCCGGAACTGTGCGAGGAACTGGAAGCTCTTATCAAGGAGGCCATTGCCAAAAAGGCTGAGTGATAGAAATGAGTGAAGAGGGAAGTGTGAAGAGTACAATGGCAAAGTTGCAGCAAACGCAAACTATAAAGCTATAGGATTCTTCACTCTTCCCTCTTCTTTTTTTTGTCTGTTTGTCATATAGATATATGGCTCAAAACTGACAGTCGTGACATTTTGTCACCATGAACATGCCTTTGACACTTCCCGTCGCCCTTTGGCACATCCTTTGTACAATAATCGGCGTGCATGTGTAGTGCGTGCAGTATATTTAATAATGTATATAACAAATAAAAAGAATATAACTATGGGAAAGATTATTGGAATTGACTTAGGTACTACAAACAGCTGTGTTGCCGTTTTCGAGGGCAACGAGCCAGTGGTAATCGCCAACAGCGAAGGCAAGCGTACAACTCCTTCGGTTGTGGGCTTCGTAAAGGACGGAGAAAGGAAAATTGGTGACCCCGCAAAGCGTCAGGCCATCACAAACCCGAAAAATACAGTTTACTCTATCAAGCGTTTCATGGGCGAGACCTATGCGCAGAGCCAGAAAGAGGCTGAGCGCGTGCCGTTCAGCGTCATCAACGACAACGGCTATCCGAAGGTTCAGATTGACGGCTCTGCTCATCCTTACACTCCTCAGGAAATTTCTGCAATGATTCTCCAGAAGATGAAGAAGACCGCCGAGGACTACCTTGGACAGGAGGTTACCGATGCTGTTATTACGGTACCTGCATACTTCTCTGACTCTCAGCGTCAGGCTACCAAGGAGGCTGGACAGATTGCAGGTCTGAATGTACAGCGTATCGTAAACGAGCCTACAGCAGCAGCTCTTGCCTATGGTGTGGACAAGGCTCATAAGGACATGAAGATTGCCGTGTTCGACCTTGGTGGCGGTACATTCGATATCTCTATCCTTGAGTTCGGCGGTGGCGTGTTCGAGGTTCTTGCAACAAATGGTGATACCCACCTTGGTGGTGACGATTTCGACCAGGTGATAATAGACTGGCTCGTAAACGGCTTCAAGGCCGATGAGGGTATAGACCTCACAAAGGACCCAATGGCCATGCAGCGTCTGAAGGAGGCTGCCGAGAAGGCAAAGATCGAACTGTCTTCTTCTACCTCTACTGAAATCAATCTCCCTTACATCAGCGCAGAGGGTGGTATGCCAAAGCACTTGGTAAAGACTCTTACACGCTCGCAGTTCGAGCAGCTTGCCCACGGACTTATCCAGGCATGTCTCGTTCCTTGCCAGAACGCTATGCGCGATGCCAAGTTGCAGACATCCGAGATTGATGAGGTTATCCTCGTTGGTGGATCAAGCCGTATACCAGCCGTGCAGACTCTCGTGAAGAACTACTTCGGCAAGGAGCCTTCAAAGGGAGTAAATCCTGATGAGGTGGTTGCTGTAGGTGCCTGCATCCAGGGTGCCATCCTCAACAAGGAGGGTGGAGTAGGCGACATCGTGCTCCTTGACGTAACTCCTCTTACACTCGGTATCGAGACCATGGGCGGTGTAATGACAAAGCTCATCGAGGCTAACACCACAATCCCATGCAAGAAGAGCGAGACATTCTCTACTGCTGTCGATAATCAGACTGCCGTTACTATCCATGTGCTTCAGGGCGAGCGTCCTATGGCTGCACAGAACAAGAGTATCGGACAGTTCAACCTTGAGGGTATAGCACCGGCACGCCGTGGCGTTCCACAGATTGAGGTGACATTCGATATCGATGCCAACGGTATCCTCAACGTGAGCGCAAAGGACAAGGCAACAGGCAAGGAGCAGAAGATACGCATCGAGGCATCAAGTGGTCTGAGCCAGGAGGAGATTGACCGCATGAAGGCTGAGGCTGAGGCTAATGCCGCTGCCGACAAGGCTGAGCGCGAGCGTGTTGACAAGATGAACCAGGCTGACAGCATGATATTCACTACAGAGAATTTCCTGAAGGACAATGGTGACAAGATTCCTGCAGACCAGAAGCCAGCCATAGAGTCAGCACTCCAGCAGCTCAAGGATGCCCACAAGGCTGCCGACATCACCGCCATCGACAATGCCATCAACAACCTCAACCAGGTTATGCAGGCAGCAAGCGCACAGATGTACGGACAGGCTGGCGGAGCACAGCCAGGTGCCGGCGCAGGCTTCAACGGCGAACAGCAGTCTGGTGGTCAGCAGACCAACAACTCTGACAATATCCAGGACGCAGACTTCGAGGAGGTGAAATAAGCACATAGAGAAATAAGAATACAATATCAAATGGAAAGCGTGTAGCTCAATGAGTTACACGCTTTTCTTGTTTTTGGCCGTACACAATAATATTGCTATCTTTGCGTTATTATTATAAACATCTGTACCTCA
>OBLI01001846.1_pt1 | contig 19419 bp, 28 predicted proteins | sample 1519701 | NCBI WGS metagenome assembly OBLI01 (sample SAMEA3663005, study PRJEB22513) | pig gut metagenome | biome: pig gut; feature: pig-associated habitat; material: faeces | place: France | collected 2012
CTTCCATTCCGTCATCCATATCAGTCAAAAATCTAATTCTTTGTTTTTGACCTTCTCTAAAGTAAATAAACTTACCTTTATTTTGACCTGATTTCTTTACGTCAGCTTTAATTTTATCAACTAAACCCATTTTATTTTCCTCCTTGATTTTCATCATATGATTTCATTGTTTTATTTAACATTTTATCAAACAATTCTTTAGTCATTTCACCTGGGTCTTTTACTCCTTTAAGATATTTAAACCTTATTACATTAAAATGCTTTTTTAAAAACTCAGTTCCTTTACGACCACATTCATCATTATCCAATGCGCTTATAACTTTCGTTATTCCTTTATCTTTTAGCTTTTGAATTTGCTGCTGTGACATTTTCCAACCTAAGATTGCAACTACGTTTTCCTCTCCAAATTGTATGAATTTAAGCCTGTCCATATATCCTTCAACAACAAATACATAATCTTTTTTTCCATAATCACCAACAAGAGTTGTTGCCCTACTGAATCCTTCATTATACAGATATTTTCGTCGTTCTTCAATTGATTTAATCATTGTACGACATACCCATCCTTTGAATTTTCCATTATCAAGCATTGGAAATATTATTCCATAGCTCTTATTATATGTAACTTTAGCTTTACATTTATGTAATGTTTTTGAATTAAAACCACGCTTCATCATATATTCTTTTGCAGCCACCACCTCAGGTTCATCAGAATCCCTCCAGTTAACTTTTCTTAATCCGTGGTAGTAATCATAGGCTTCATTATATAAATCCCTCTGGAGTGGCTTCTGTTTAATCAGAGACCTATCCAGTTTTATACCACTACACTTATCGGATTTCAGAATACGAAGATATTTTTGATAAGCCTGCAAGTCATTCAGTCCGTTGTACTTGGACTCCATAAGCTTTACAAACTTCTTTGCATCACCTGTCAATCCACATCCAAAGCAAAACCATGAACCATCTTCAAAATTCACAATCATGCTTGGGTTTACATCGTCATGAAAAGGACAAACGATTTTCTGACTTAATGATGCAACATCAGGTATCAGATTATAATACCATAAAACCTTTGCTAATGCTTCACCACTTTTGTTCTCCATCGTCATGCCCTCGTTTCACACCAACAGTGAAATAGGGTTTCTGACGTTTTACAGTGTAGCAACCTTTAACCTGTTCTGCGGTTATCTTCCCAATCTCCTCAAGTCTATCAAGCTCCTGAGTATCAACTGTTTGTGACACATTCAGAAATGACTTAAAGATTTTAGGGTCCACATCACATTCTTTAAGGTAAGCAATCAATGCGTCCATGTCAGTGATTTCGTACTTCTTAATTATTACCTGCTTAGCAAGCTGTTTTCCTAAAGCTTTTGCAAGCTTATCAGGGTCGAACTCAACACTTGACTTTTGAATACGATTGACCACCAAGTCGCTTTCGACTAAATCATCATACGAAAACGTAAGTGACTTATCGATGCCTTCACACTCAAAATAGTCCTCCATATCACTGCTGAATTGTGCTTTCAATTCATTGAACTGTGATTGCACCTGCTTAAATCTCGATTGTCTCTCAAAGAACTTACGAACAGATTGTCTACACTCAGTCGAGCTAAGTTTAGCTTTTCTGTTCATCTTTGCCATTCTCATCCACCAATCCTTTCAAAAGCTTGTACACTCCACGAGGCCAACGTTTACCGGTACGTACCCACACAATATCATCATAAGATACAATGTACTCAGCACCATAGTCAGTCTCAAGCTTAAGCTTACGATTCTTGGTAGATTTACGAGTGACCTTAGCAGATTTTACTCTGCCATTTGAAAGACGGAAAGCAACCAAAGTACCGATTTCAATGTTCTCAATATACGGCATCTTCTGAGCCATATCAACATCAACGTTGGCGGATTCTTTCTCAACTTTATCTTCCACCTCTACGACATCGTGATTGTTAATCTTACATTCGTCTTTAGCACTTTCAGATTCATCGTTCTTCTTCAACACTTCCGCTCCTAAGATTGCATCAATCAGCTGGTCCTTGGTCATGTCCCATCTACCAGAGATGTTCATGTCCTTTGCAAGCTCTCTGAGCTCTTTGCAAGTTTTGTTCTGCAGATTTTCTTTTGACATACCTATGTCCTCCTTTGATAAATTGGTAGCTTATGCCACCGACCGGCTTATGCCGGTTTCGTCTTAATTTTCAAAGACTCATCAGGGTGGTTATTTGAAGAAGTAGCATCCTTGAAGTACTGGATAAAATTCTTCGTATTCATCCTTTATTTTATTGTAGCAACGAATCGCATATTCATTCTCATCACAGGTAGCAACAATCTTAATTGCTTCCCAACGAACATTCTCATTTTCGAAGAACTGCTTTTCATCAGTTTTCACTGTGGTCTTAAGACCTTTAACTCTGGACTTAAGTGTTCCTTTGTAGGTATATACACCAATATTAAGAAGACCTAGCTTACCGATTTCGTCCCTTGTTAACTTTGCGATTGTCTCATTCTTAATTTCATTTGCCTTAATTTCAACTGTCATTGTTTTGCCCTCCTAAGCATTTGTTTTGTTTGTGATTTTATTATACCATATAGGGCGCAACTTGTACACCCTTAATTTTATCTGATGAACATATCTACGTGAGAATTTCTAAATGTTGCTGTTAAACCATCAACGAAGTTCAGCACTAAGTATTCGTGATTCTCATCAATGCAGCTTCCATCGGTTTCAGCTTCAATAGCTGTTGCATCATCACCATCAACAATACTCCAAGATTTTAATCCTGTGTAGTTGACTTCCTTTTCTTCACCGATGTTACCTGAGTATTTGCTGTTCTCATACACATACAGCTTTACGTTTGCATCTGCAAGGTTCTCAATAAACATTGTTCTCTCATAAGTCTTAATCATATTTCGTTCCTCCTGAACACTCATTATTTTGTAGGCCTTATCTTTAACCTGATTATATTATACCATGTTATTTTGGATTTGTACATACCTTTTTGAAAAGTTTTTGAAAAAGTTTCAGGGCGGCCAGAATCAGCTCCTGACCACCCCTACACTCATCAATCAAAAATTCAGTTACATACCGATTTGCTGAAACACGAAGCCGATGACAATACCAATGATTGCTGTTATGATGTAGCCCGTCACTTTTCTCCACATCTCGCCATCTCTGCTCTCAAGCTTCTCGAGTTTTTCTCCTTGTTCTTTCTGGGTTTCTGCCATCTGCTTTATGCTTTGTGCGAGTTCTCTCACTGAAAGAGCAATTTCTGTGACCTGCTTGGTCTGCTCCTCGAGAAGTTTGATTCTTTGATTTTGACGATTATTCTCTGCATCTATTCTTTTGCAAAACTCTTCGTGCTCAGCTCTAGTGATTGGACTATCCATAACATTGCCCTCCTGTTAGTTTCTTACTGAGCAAGTTCACCAAGGTCCAGAGCTTCAAGTACAGCCTTAACCTTAGGCTGAATGATAGCAGGTACCTGGTCAAACGTCTTGACACCCTTAATAATAAGAGTAGCATAAACCTCTGCCATTGTCTGTTCCTCCTTTCTTAAAAGTAGTCTTAATATGAAAAGCTTGATTCTACACAGCATTTTCATCACGCATCCTGAGCCAGAATCTTTTCGACATCGGCTCTAATTACTGAAGGCACATCATCAATCGTATAAGGCTTTCCAGTCTTGGGATTGATTGCACCCTTGCTAATCAAATCTGCATATACGTATGCCATAGTAACTTACCTCCTTCTTATGAAGTCGCAACGAGCATTTCAAACACTTCAGCAAGACCTACCTGCGTCTGCGTAAGCTCTGCATTCAACCTTTCAATCGTCTTTTCATCTTCAGTCATTTCTCTCAAACTGAATCGAGTGCCGCTTCCAAAAGGATATTTCGAATTAAGCTTCATCTTACCCTTATTCACATCATCGATTGTTACATTAGAAAGATTCTCTTCAGAAAGAACCTCATCTGCAATTGGTGCATTAGATTCATATTCAGTCCCATTCAATCTCAAGCTCAAGACCGTGCCGTCTGCAAGCTGGACTTTGCTTTTCTCCATATTTGACATCGTAAGATTTCCTCCTTTTCTTTTTACGTTCGACCTGTTTCCAATCCAATATGAAAAGGTCATTGAATAACTTATCCATATCTTGAAGAGTTTTATAAGAATCAAATTTCTCGATATATCCTCTCCATGACATGTATTGTTGTTTTACCTCCTCGAACTCAAGCTCACCATTATCTAGCTTTATTTTTAATTTCTTAAGTTTCCTTCGTTCTCTTACTATTGACTTCCTATCCGGTCTTATAACAACTCGTCCAGTATCAGTTAGATGAACTTTGGTTTTTAGAAACTTAAAGCCAGAACTAAGCTTGCAAATCTTTGTCTTGTTTTGATTCAATTCGATTCCAAGGTCACTATACATCTCGTTGATTTTATCCAAGCAATATTGCAAATACGCTTTATCACTATGTATTAGCACAAAATCATCGTTGTATCGACCATATCCCTCAATCTTAAGAACTTCTTTTATGTAATGGTCAATTTTATTCGGATAAAACATCGCAATAATTTGCGACACCTGACTGCCAAGCCCAAGCGATTTTTCTCCAAATGCGTCTACAAAATCCATTATTAAGTATAATGTTTTCGGGTCGTCTCTAAACACTTTACTTAATTGCTCATAAACACAATCATGGTCAACACTGTCAAAGTAAGCATGCAAGTCTGCAACTAATACATACCCATCATTGTTTCCATGTTTTCGATAATACCGCCACAAATGTACCTTCAACCTATTAAAAGCCATTTGTATGCCTCGTTCCTCTAATGACGCATAATTGTCATATATCAGCTTAGGTCTTATTGTTGGAACAAGTGATAATTCCGAAAGAGTCTTTTGAACCATTCTCTCGTTTATATGAACAGAACGAATATTTCTGATTTTACCTCGTTCATTTACCTTGAACACAGTAAAACCATCAGACATTCTATCCATGTTGTTAAGCCTATTTTTAGACTTTCTTACTCTGTTGATTCTATCAAGATAGAAATTCTGCGTAGAATACTTCCACGAAACATTCTTAACACATTTCTTTCCTGATTTCATCAGATTGTTGGCATCTGCCACTTTATCATAGTCAGTATGTTGATTCATAAAAATATAATGGCCGCTTATAGTACCACTTAGTCGTTTAGTCTTTTCATAACCTAAACTAAGGTACGTCGCATGCTCATGAGCACGGTGAAACTAAACATCTCACACCACAGATTTAGGCGTTAGCCAGGGTTACGCACTCCTATCGTTTCTGATTTGAATCGGTCAAAGCCTACATTTAGTAAACCATTACGATATCGGGGCCAAGCCGTTGGCATTGGAGGCGTTGTTGTTGTTCGAGTTGCCATTGTTGTTGACATTGCAAAAGTTCGCGGTTTTCAGCACGTAACCCATGCAGCAAATTACTCTACGGCCTGCTGCCCTCCGTTCTTTCGTTCTTTTTCTTCTAAAAACTTCTTATGTGCTTTTACAGTAGACTTCTTCCAACGATATAAGTAGTGTTTCGTTTTCTCGAGTTGTTCATCGTAATTCATAAACTTATTCAAGTCAATGTCGAAAAATTCCTCAACAAATTGAACCTCTTGCTTTATATTAGCAATATCACCTATCGCTGCATCTTCAAGCAGAATCCTTTGCTTAAATTCTTCGTCTATCTCACACTTTATTTCATTAGCAGCAGAAATATGAGCTACCAAGTTAGATGAATACTTAAACAAATTGCTTCTTGTCTTACTGATAATCCACTCATCATATTTACCAAGTACTTTAGTTTCCTCAGTAGTCTCTTGATACCTATCAATCTTCTCAAAAAGCTTAGCCAGCTCCGGATATTCATTCCTTAGCCTATCAGGAATCAAGCTCTTAAAATTTGTCTTTAGCTTGTAAGAACGCATTACTATCTGTGTTACTATATGACGTAACTTTACAGCTTCATAAAATGCATCCAAACGAGATTCAGACCTTCTCCATTTTGGTACGCTCATTTTATCGTCTCCTTAATCAGTAAATCAATCGTATGTGTCGGCTTTCGCCGACACGATTGACGATTAGGTTAAAACGATGAGCGGGGCCAAGCCGTAGGCACTGGAGGCGTTGTCGGTGCTCGAGATGCCATAGTAGTAGACATTGCAAAAGCTCGCGGTATTAGATGCAGAAGGGTCTGCCAACCAATACCACTGACGAGAAGCTACAGATTTATTGAATCCTCTTCCCTTCATAACATGCGCATTACCACCAGTAAACAATGCCAGACTATGACAAACAGGACCACCGGAAAACTGGTCAGCCCAACCTTGATGACCAAGCATCTCATTTACAGACGGAAGTGAAATTCTACGAGATGCCCATGCCCAGCCTCCTTTATTGTTTTCCAACCTTCTTACAGTGGCCATATAACCCTGCAATTTAGCTGAGAAAGTACCAGCAATTGTTTCCAAAGCTGCCGGCATCAAAGAAGCTGCAAAACCACCAGTGTTTGTGTTTGACGTATTATACTGCTGAGTTTCTTCAAGACAGTCACGAGGAACACAGATAATGTTATTGCTTTCAAGAGGTGAATCACCACAATGAAGATAACCATTCTTATCTGCGACTTCCCACATCACCTTTTGCCCATTAGTTCTTGTGTCAATGAAATAGTCACCAACAGCGAACTTATCCCACTGACCTGCACGAACATATCCCATCAAAGTATCAAGGTTCTGCTCAATTCCAAAGTAACCATAAGGTGCCATGATTTCTCTTTTCATAATTGCAAAGTCATCATTCATCCCTTTAACCAATGCAGACGAAGGAACTTTCCCAGCTTCATCAGTTTGAATAGATGAGATGCTTGCAATAGTCATCATTGCATCTTCATCGCCTTTAAGCGATGCTTGAATTACAGCAATCAAATTACTGTAAGTCATCTTTCTTGTGCCACCGTCAGCAAGCTCAACAATAATCATGTCGCTTCCAACAAGCCCTGTAGTAGCTTGCAACTCAGGAATCTTTTTAGTTTGTACAGAAAGTACACTCATTATATTTTCCTCCTTGTTCATTTATTTGTTTATAGTTTGTTAAACTTAACACTGACAACCAATAGGCCACTCAAATACAATGACTTCATCATTAGAAGTAGCAAGCAACTCACCAGAAGAAATTTCAGCAGGAGCAAATGCTTTACCAGAAATAAGCATCTTTTCAATGTTGTCCAATCTAGCTTCATGCTCATCAATCTCTACCTGAATTTTACCAGCCGCATCTTCACTAAGCTGACCTTTAACATTTTCAAACCATGTAGTAAACTCATTCTGCCACAAATCAATGTGAGATGCATACCACTCATCGTACTCGGCCTTCTGCTCATTCGTCCAATTTGTGTAGTCATTCTCTTGCAGAGTAACCCATGTAATGTATGCTTGCTTTTGTTCAGCTGTCCAGTTCGCATAGTCATTCTCGTAGAATTGCTTAAACTCATCAAAGTATGATTCGAACTGATTGAACAACGTTGTAGTATCAAGTTGCTTCACAACACCAGTTACCCAACCACAAACATCCTGATTCATACGAGTATCAGTGATTTGAGCTTGAGTGATTTTGATTGAGCTGGCAGGAATACTAATTGTAGCAAGCTGAAGCTCATAGTAGTCAGCAGTACGTGTAACTTCTGGAGCTATAGGGTTTACAGCAGGAGTTCCTTTCTTTACAGCCAACCACATATTTCTCTCAGAGAACCCAAGACGAAGAACAACCGAATCGATTCTATTCAAAACACCATCTGCAACATCAACTGGCATGTAAAGCGTATCAGTATTTTCATACCAATATCCATTTATCCAGCCTTGTCCTCTTTCAATGCCTATCTGCATTTGAGGTGTTGCCATCTCCATAACCTGAAGCTGGTTAGAGTGCTCAGCAAAAACACCATTGGCAATAAAGCTTGCAAAATATGCCGCAAAGTGCTGTGCTAAATAAACTCTATCATACTCTTCACCATTTAGATACGCATCGAAAAATCCACATCTTTCCACTTAACTCACCTCCTTACGAAATTTGTTGCTTCACTTTCTGCATTATTGTTGGATACGAGTACCCAAACGTAAGAACTAATGCATACTCATCGTCGAAGTCCTCTTCCACTTCAGTAATTCTTGCAGACACCACTACATTGAGCTGCCTATCTCTTACTGTAACCTTGTCGCCTTTTTGATAGTCTTTACCAAACTCATACTGAACATCACCAAAAACACGAATCTGTGCTTCAAATGTTTCGGTCGTTTTACATTCCGCGAGTTTATCATCTCCTCGATTTACGAGAGCTGCATCATACTCTGTAGGTGTAAGAGTAGTTGTAGTACCATCTTCATTTACAGATTCAGACTGAATATCTCTTGCATCAACATAAAGCTCTCGCCTACCAAAGCCTTTAGTTGTATTATCTCCAGATATTTTTGATTTCCTTGAAGCTCCTTCTCCCTCACCCATTACCAACGCTACAGATTTTTCATCCTGATTGTTCGTGTAATAAGAGCTTGAAAGAATATCCTCAAGGTCTGTGCTAAACTCAACAGGGTCAACTTCACTTTGTTCAGTTGTCCTATCGACTCCAGCAACCACCTCAAAAATCAGCTTCTTTTCTTTTGGCCTGAACAGCACATTGAAGCCTATATCTGAGCTAGCAGCAATTGTATTTAGCGTAGCATAAACCTCGCCGCCAGTCTTTTGTATTGATATTTTATCTCCAACGTGTTTGTCCTCTGCACACTCTAAATAAGGAATCTTTCTGTTTGCATTTGTAGGGTTCACACAATTCTGATTCACGACTTCATACATAGCCGTTGATGCATATTTATTTGAAGCATTATATGTACCCCAAATGATACGAGTTGTAAAGAACATCTCAAGCGTTCTACCTTTGACATTGAACGTTTTTGTCCCTTTATCATCGATAGTTGACTTTACAATCTCAACGACTGCGGCATTATCACCACCACACCAAAGAATATTTCCTTTCTTAAAGTATTCAGAGTTCTCATCGGTAATTGGTGCCCAAAGCTCAAAGCTGGCGTAACCATTAAACTTGTCAGGCCAAATTAAGCTGCCATACTGGTTAACCTCACCAATATTCTCAAACGTAGTATCATCCACTTTGAACACAAGTATCTGAATTTGTTTTTCTAATAGCATTCTTGCACCTCCAAATACTTATTATTGAAGTAGATATATACCTCAAGATTTTCAACGTTCTCGTCAGCATCATATCTGAAAAGATTATCGCCAACTTTAAGCTGAAGCCATTCACTATCAAGGTCACGATACTTGAAGTAGTTTGATGTTATACCATTCAATGTTCCCTGAATCTTCTTTTCACCGATGATTGTATCAATCACGATTTCCTCACCGGCTTGCATCGTTTTGTTTACCTTGAAATATTTTTGTGTGTCAACATTGATTAAGCTTGGGCCATATAAAGTACCATTAGCTTTGAATACAATTTTCATACCAACATCAACAGCACCTGAATTATTGATTGCAACAATCAAGCTTGGCTGTCTCAATCCAAAAATCACGCCACCAGGAGGAGACGGATTCTTTGAAATAATCAAAGGGAAATGAAACATAGGAATTGTGCTTGCTGCTGCAACCTTACTTTCGACCTGTTCACTGAACAATGGGTCAGGGCAATACCCTTCAATCTTAAACTTACAAATCACTTCATTATTCTCTGCAATAGTTGCTGAGTATCGTACAGACGTGTTTGGTAAGAACCTGAGCACATAGTCTTTATAAAACAAATCAACAGCTTGCTGAGGATTGAAGAATCTGTTTAGTATCTGTTTACGTTTAGTCATTACAGCTTCAGTGTCTGCAATAACCCAACCTTGAATCGTAACCGACCTTGTCTCCAAGCTTGTACCAGTTACATATACACCAATCTGATTTACATACTTATAGGAGTGGTGGGTGCTTTCTACGGCACCCCAATCCACTGAATTAAGTATGTAATCAGGTGTAGATACCATGTCAAGCGTAAGAATCGCTCTGGTCTCTACATTCTGGAGTTTGATTCCTTCGACCACACTCACCACTCCTTTCTTAGAATCCTTCTGCCATATCTTGCTTCGTCTTCTTCATCTGTTTAGCAGCTTCGATTTCATCAATGGCCTTAGGACTGTTGAATATGAATGTATCACCATTTCCACCGGTGTCTTTATCCTTCGGATTTGTTCTATCAACATAACCTTCAGAGCTACCAGATTTAGTGAATCCATTATAACCAATATACCCAAGAGTACCATCAGAGTTAACAATCACCTGACCAGCTCTAATAAGCATATCAAGCGACTGCATCATGCTGTCAACAGAGTTTCCAATTCTGCTTTCAATGGACTCAAACCAAAGTGCAACCTCATTGTAAATCGACTTAAGCTTATCGGCAAATCCAGATACCGTAATACCAGCACCAACTGAAATATTGTCGGTGTCAATATTATTGATTCCCTTATTCAAGTCTTTCTGAATTGCTTTCATAGCCGAAGGCATTGCAGCTTCAAAACCTTGAACAACACCAGGCGGTAACCATCTACCAATCTCGTCTCTGAATACCTTAGACGGTGAACCAATGCCAAGCGCATCTTTTACACCATCAACAATACCTGAGAAGAAACTCTTAACTTGGTCAGTGAGCCAACCTGCTGCGTTTTTGATACCATTCCAAACACCTGTAACAATGTCAGTACCAATCGACATAACTTTGCTTGCAATTCCGCTTGCTGCCGACATAACATTGTTGATAAGTGATTGAACTGCCTCTTTACCTTTTTGACCCATCTGAGTAACCCAAGTCTTAAGGTTATTTATTGCACTGTCAAGATACTGCTTGATTTTACCTGGCAGCTGCTGCATAAAGCTTACTACGTTGTTGATGAAGTTAGTACCCATTTCACGTGCTTTGTTAACCATATTAGTAGCCCACATCTGCACATTATTAAGAGCGCTTGTAATAAACTGCAACACTTTACCAGGAAGCTGAGTGAAGAAACTTACGACTGCATTCAGGAAATTTTGTCCCATTTCTCTTGCCTTAGCAACCATATTGCTTACCCATGTCACGACTGAGTTATACGCATTCGTAATAAAGTTTGCAATGTTTGTAGGAAGCTGAGCAAAGAAATTTATGATAGTCGTAATAAAGTTGGACACTGCCGTCTTAATGGCATTTATCACATTCGAAAAGAATGTAGTAATTCCATTCCATGTATCTACAAAGAACTGCTTGATATTTGTCCAAGTCTCATCCCATGTAGTTCCAAACCAGCCTAACACAGTATCAGCAATTCCTTTGAATGCCATAGTCCAAGATTCGAAAGTTCCCTTAATCAAATCCCAAACAGCACCAAATATCTCTTTGACACCTTGCCAAGCTTGGTCCCAATTGCCGGTAAATATACCGATAAACACATCAAAGATTCCGGTCAATGCATCAAGCACCGAACCAAGAATCACACTTACCTGATTGAATACCCCTTCGAATATCGGGGCAAGTAAACTACAGAAGCCGTCCCAAATTGCTTTTACGACCTCACCAAAATTCTCAAAATCAAAGCCAAGAGCATTTAGCCTATCGACTATACCTTGAGCAAACGATTCGAACTTGGATTTTATACCGTCCCAAATTGCTGTCATCTTGTTTCTGAACTCTTCATTAGTTTTCCACAAGTTTGCAAATGCAGCAATTAGAACACCAATCACAGCAACCACAGCTACAACCGGAGCAGAGATTCCACCAATAGCAGCACTAACTGCGGTGAATGCACTCTTGGCTTTTGCAATTGCTCCAGGAATTTTACCGAATGTAGTAATTATGCTACCAACACTCGATGTCAGCTTACCAAGTACCATGAGTACTGGACCAATAGCTGCTGCAATAGCCGCCCACTTGACAATTTGTTCCTTTTGTTCCGGCGTTAGTTCTTGCAATTTCTGCGTCAAGTTCTGAAGCCAAGTAACAAACTGCTTGATGTACGGCATTAAGATTTCACCAAACTGAATTGCCAAACCTTCCAAAGCAGATTTGAGCAATGTCAACTGACCACTAAGATTATCCAACATTGTATCTGCCATTTGCTGAGCAGCACCATCTGCATCATAGATAGCATCGGTAAGTTTTGCATAGTCAGAATCAGAAGCATTGATAATTGCCAGCATACCTGACATAGCTTCCTGACCAAAAATCTGAGCTGCAACTTGAGCTTGTTCAGCTTCAGTCAAACCACCGAGCTTGTCTCTCAGCATGTTCATAACTTCACCAAGGCTCTTCATCGAACCATCGGCATTAGTCATAGACAAACCATACTGTTCCATCAAAACAGCAGCTTCATCAGTTGGCTTAATCAATCTCGTCAGAGAACCTCTAAGAGCAGTACCACCTTGTGAACCTTTAATTCCGGCGTTAGCCATAAGACCAAGAGCAATAGCTGTATCTTCTGCAGAATATCCAAGAGCACCTGCAACAGGAGCTGCATACTTGAAAGATTCACCAAGCATACTTACATTGGTATTCGCATTCGAAGAAGCTTTAGCAAGAACGTCGGCAAAATGTCCACTATCAGAAGCGCTCAAACCAAAAGCAGTCAAGGCATCGGTTACAATATCAGAAGTAGTAGCCAGGTCAAGACCGTCAGCAGCTGCCAAACTCATGATACCATCGATACCACTCAACATATCTTCGGTTTTCCAACCGGCCATAGCCATATATGTAAATGCTTCTGCAGATTCAGTCGCACTGAACTTTGTTTTAGCACCCATTTCCTGGGCTTTTTTATTTAGAGCGTCTAGGTCACCACCTGTGGCACCAGAAATAGCAGACACCTTAGACATCGCCGATTCAAAATCAGACGTTACCTTAACTGCTGCCGTTCCAAGACCAAGAACCGGTGTTGTGACCGTTTTGGTAAGAGTCGAACCTGCAGAAGTCATGCTCTTACCGGCGCTTTGAAGATTGTTTCCAATCGTTGTAGCAATATTCTTACTTGCGGTGTTAGCTTGACTCTGAGCAGACTGCAAACCTGATAGAAAACCAGAAATGTCCAAGTCAAGGTAACCAACAGCAGAACCAACATCAGTGGCCACAACTCTCACCTCCCTTACTTATCCAGTATAATGCTTGTACAAGTCCTTGAAAGAACTAAACTTCAATCTAAAGCTTGGCTCTTCTCCTTCCTCCATTTTTCTGGTGATATAAGCACAAGCTTCATCAAAACAATATGCTGTGTAAGGGTCAGTTATGTCTAACAAAGAACTAGGGCGGCAACGATAAACATTTGCCAGCCCCAGCACATTCAAAATCTTTTTACTCTTTACGAAAGGATTCCAGAGCTTTTACTCCATTCTGAGTGTAATTGAAGATAGCCATAATCTGGTCATCAGAAAGCTCCATACCAGCCTGCTGAATCTCATCATAAGTAGGCTGAACCAAAGAGGCTCTTGCAATTACTTCACAGATGCCATACACATCAGAGAGCATATTCTCATTGTCGGCATCCATACCTGCACCACCTTTAGAAAACAGCTCACCAGCTGCAGTCAAAAGGGTATTCGGAATCTTGCCCTGCTTAGCCAAAACAAGCATACTCGGTCTACGAACACGAGCAACAAAAGGCTGACCTTCCGCAAAATCAGGGAAACGAACTACAGTACCAGCAGCATAACTCTGCAAATCTGCCAGTGTAGTGATATTCATCTGAGTATCACAATTCACCGGCTTAACCTGCTGAGGCTGAGGCATCATCTGTCCCCCAAACTGACCATTCACAACTCCATTATTTCCATACATGTTATCCATGATTCTCAATTTCCTTTCTTATTTATTTACGCCTGCAACACAGGAAGCGCAGCTACATAACTGATGTCATAAGGTGCTTCGCCCGTCTTAGGCGCACTGTTGATAGTATACTCCGGAGCGCGGAAAACACCATCTTCCGAACCAAACGCAACAGGAACACCCTGACAGTTCGGATACGTAATCTTCTCGTACTGAACAATCTGGCCAGACGCATCATACTGAGCAGAATAAGCATTCAGCTTAAATACCTCACCCTTGTCAGCAGAACCTGCAACAGGCGGAGTATACCCAACAATCTTTGTAGTCTCAGAAGTGTCATACTTAATAGTACCACCCTGGAGAATCAGAACAAGTTCAGGATTGAAGACATTGTCGGTAAGAGTAATCTCATTACCGGTAACGGTTGTAGTCTTCGGTTTCTGAGCACGAAGGATGCCTTTTACAACCAACTTAACGGCATCTTCCTCTTCAATCTGAGGCTCGACTTCAATCTTGTTTGCAGTGTCAAAACCAAATTCACCATCGCTGGTTTCAATGGTAACAAGGCAGCAATCGATAGTCGCAATCTCAGCTTTGGACTTTTTAACAGTACCAGCCATCGTTATTTTCCTCCTTATAGAATTTTCTTGTGATTCTTGTATTCAATACTAATCATGTGAGCCTTATAACTATCATCGTAATAGCTTGGAGTTTGACTGCCATACGGCATAATCATAGGCTCTAACTCCTTCATGGCCTTCTTGACCTTTTGAACCAGCGGCTCAAGTGTACTATATGCTTGTTTAGGCACATAACACATTACTGCATACAAGTCATCATCCGTACTGAAGTTCGGAAGTTTTGAAGAACCATCATTCTTTACGACGATGTATTCCTTGGTACAATCACCAGCTTTTACACCAGGCGAATATACGTCAAAACCTGATTTCTTCAAATGCAAGTATATGTCCTGCCACCTTGAATCAGCATATTCAAAATTTGCATCAACCATACTTATCACCTCACAGTTTCAGTTTGCTCATAAGATTGTCAAGGTCACTTACGATTCTTGGACCTTCCTCTCTAACTGTTGGAGCAATAATCGCATAGTTCTTTTCGTGTGCAAGCTCAAGCCAAATACCATAATCTACACCATGAGCAAGTGTAATACGAACTATATTCGGACTCGGTTGCGATACTTTCGCATTCAGCAAAGCTTTCGCCATACCAGTTCTATCGGTCCAAGGACGATTCATTTTCATCTTTGCTTGCAACTCACTTGCTTTAGTTGCCGAATACATCAAAACAACTGCACCAAGCTTTACGGACATCTTATCCAAATTCTTTTTCAATGAGCTGCTATCATAGTCAAGCTTGAACGACATTATCAACCACCTCCAAAGATATATCTGCAATGATGTTCCATTCCTGGATATTCACCACACCGGTAACCTTGAGAGTTTTGTTGTTGATTTTTAGCTCATCACCGACCTGTAAAACTAAGCTAGCGGCATCTTCATACAAGCACAAAATCATTGGAATTTTCTTTGTACGAACCTGAGTTGTGTCTCCAGTCGTAACTTGGACACTGCTATTCTGCTCGTGATACAATCCTCGAATTGTACCAACCACAGTAGGCTCACCAACCGGTTCACCAAAGTCATTCACATCAGACCTCTTAAACTCGTAATCAATACCGCTTCGCTTTAACTCTCTTTTGATTTTGTATGCTTCAAACTGAGTATTTATCATCTTGGCACCTCCTACTCATTGAGAATGCCTGAATTAAACGGTTTGAAGCGAGATGCCAATCGCTTAAAATAAGCTGAAGTATCTTGCGTGGATAAACCACTGACAGATATTGTAGAATCTTCAGACTTAATGATAAGCATCTCATAAATGGTAGCATTTACATTACCATTATTCTTATCCAGATAATACTGGAAGTCATCCTCTTCAAAATAAGGTGACTGAGCCTCTCGTACTTCTTTCTTGATTCTTTCAATATCCGTCATAGGCTCACCTCTTACTCACCGTCAATGAAAGACTTGATAATCTCCTTAGCTTCGTTGGCATTCTTAGTACCGGAGATGTCAATCTCCTTGATAGCTGCAAAACGCTTTACCTCTTCCTTATTCCACTGAGAAATAGGCTTTTCGAGAATCTCTTCTACGAAAATATCATCCTCAGATTTTTCAGAAGCAGCAGGTGCTTCAGGAGCCTTAGCTTCAGCCTTTTCGTCAACCAATCTGTACCCCTGACGAGAATAAATCCCATCAAAGGCACCTCTGGTTACTTCAAACACATTCACACCATTCGTAATCTTAACCATAGTTCAGTCCTCCTTTATTAGCCTGCTTGAGTGTCCAGAATGTAAACCTGGTCAGCAGCTTCAAAAGAAGGCAGACAAATCATAGAAACGATAGTCTCAACCTGAACAGGGTCAGCCTTCTGAACAGTAGTAACGGCAACACCAGTATCAGTGATAGATACATTCGCAACAGAACCGGACATAAGGTCAGATTCAGCAGGAGTAGTACCGAACCAAGTCTTACCGAGGTCACCATCAGGGAACATAACGAAAGTGTTCTCAGGCATGAACTTAGCAGTAGCATCGTTCTCATCCTTGTAACGCTTATCGTTAACAACGACGTCGAGTTCAAGCTCGTCCATAATGTACTGGCGAAGCTGCTTATCAGAGATAGCACCAGCACCATTGGTAAGAACGAAGATTGCCTTCTTAATCTTCTCATTGTTGCGAATGTCTCTCCAAGTCTTGCCATCACACATAGCACGAGTGATAACAGCACCGGTCTCATCCTGAATCTTTTCCTTAGCAACTCTGATGTCCTCGATAGGGTCAGAAGTAGCATGGTTAGACCAAGATACAGCAGCATTACCCTTATGAGTAACACCATAATCAAATGTAAAAGCTTGTCCATTTGCTTTCATTGAAACAATACCTGTTGTTAATGCCATCATTCTCATTCTTTCACGAGAAGCAGCTGCACCTCTAAGAAGTCTTGTTTCATCATCAAAAATCTTATTCATAACAGAATCAATATAAGCTTGATTTCCTGTTTCAAGAACAAGATTAAGTTCTTGACGAAGTTCCTCATCAATGTATGTAGATTCTTTAAAATATGGCATTTCTGCTGTAAGTTTATCGAATCCAATTCTAGGTCTTGGGATAGCATGTACATCAAAAGCAGATGTTTTAAGTACAACAGGTAATCCTTTAGAACCTTTAATCCATTTTAATGAGATACCTCTTTTCTTATCATCAGGGAATAATTCTTCACAAGGATATGGTGCTTCATCTTGAGTAAGTTCTTCCCAATATGCAACAAGCTCTGTACTTTGCATTAAATCAAAAATAGTCATGTTGTAATTTCCTCCTTTTTCTTATTAATTACACTTTCATAAATGTAATTTTGTCAGAATATCCAGTTGCAGTTAAAGCTGTTGTAATAGCTGTAGCTACATCACTTTCTACACGATTTACATTTACAAAACCAAAAATTAAAGCTGTTCCATTAGCATTTCCACCAGTTACGTCTACGTCATGTAAAAGTACTGCATTAAATGCCGTTGTTTTATCAGCTTTTGCTGCTGCTGTATTAAGATTCATTAAGTCAATTTTAATTGGAGTACCAGCTTTAGCAATTGTTCTATTACCTACTGCAACACCAACAGACTGTGGAACAATACATCCAACAGAACTTTGTAAATTAACATTTGCAAGAATTTGTCTTGTGGCTGTTAATTTTGTTTTAGAAATACCATTTCTATTAAGCATATTTTATACCTCCTTAAATAAATTTATTTTTTGCCCCAGTAACTTGATTTCTTTCCATTACCACGACGTTGTGCGGCAAGACGTGCTCCTAAACTTTTTGTTTCTGTGCCTTTCTTATCATCTTTAGAAGACTTAACAGAAGAACCAGTTCCTTTTTGCCCTGTCTTACCTTTTTTATCGTCTTTATCATCATCTGATTCTGATTCGCCAAACCAAACTGGATATTTTGTTTTAAATTCACCAATAATTGTTTTTAAATCTGAATCTTCTGTCATTTTAGCAAGTGCTAACGTAACAACATCTTCTACATATTGAGTTTTTACACCTAGCATCATTGCTTCTGCTTTTGCTTCCGCAAACTGAGCTCTCTGCTCTGCTTCATTCATTTTTGCTTGATTTTCTGCATCTTTTTCTGCAGCTTTTTCTTCATCAGATTTTTGACTGTTAATCAATGCTTTAACCATTGCAATAGCTTTTGAATCTTTAGGGTCAATACCAAGTTCTTTGTAAACTGCATTACGACCTTGATTTTTCTCACGAGTCATCATACGAGATACTTGGTCTTGTGTAAATGTCTTACCAGTTTTTCCACCCTTATCATTTACTTTTTTACCTGATTTACTATCGTCAACTGATTTTCCAGATTCATCATCTTGATTATCATCCTGGTCTTCAACATCATCGTTCTCTTCAATTTCTTCTTCTGTTTTGTTTTTAATTTCTTCAGCCATTTTAATTTTCCTCCTGCTTTCCATGAAACTCTCATGGTAGATATTTTATTTTTCTTTCTTCGTTATTATTTTCTGACGCAACAAAGACAAACGTACCTGGGAACATCTGATTCACTACTTGTACATAATTTGCAAGTCTTTCTTTTTTCTTAAGTGCCATAGACTTAAGCGCCTCTGCTTTTGCCATGTTGTTTTTACCAAAATTTCTTCTAATTCTTTTTTTGTAATTTGTGTAATTTCTAGAATGACTTTATCCTAAATCTTCTACCAGTTCATAGTATCGTTTATCTTGAATTGATATTCGATAAATTTTATCGCATTTTGGACATACAAAATAAACCAAAATAACTGGTACGCCATTTAATTCAACAATGGCTTCATTTATATTTACAGAATCCAAATAAAACTCATGTTTACATTCATCACATACTATAATTGCTTTTTCCTGATTTTTATTTCGTTTCTTTTTGTTTCGTTTCATCATATTGAAAACCTCAATTCAAAATCAGAATCCGTTTCACTATCATGTATTAGCTTACCGGTATATTCTTTCATTAAATTAATCCTGTAATCAGACAGGTGCTGTCGAGCTTTTTTGAATTTATCTGATTGTTTTTGCGAAATATTTTTGCCCTTTTTCTTTAATGCAGCAAGCTTTACAAACTGTTTTGAAACTTCCTTAAGTTTATTAAGCGATGTTGCATCGTCAATCTGGACGTAATGGCGTCTGCCACACTTAGGGCAATCGTAATATGTTAAAAATATTGATTGTCCATTTACTTTAAACTCTTTTTTATGAGTAATAATATTATTGTTACCAGCATGAATATTAAATTTTGTTTTACAATTTTCACATTCAACAAGTAAGTTCATATGTTCATCACTCATTTTATTTCCTCCTTCTTTTTTTAGAAATAGTCAACCTTACCACTTGTATATATTATACCATAATTTTTCAAATTTGTACATAGGAAAATACAAAATTTTTAAATTTTTCCAAATAAATTTTAACCTCAGAATCTAA
>OBLI01001849.1_pt1 | contig 19395 bp, 41 predicted proteins | sample 1519701 | NCBI WGS metagenome assembly OBLI01 (sample SAMEA3663005, study PRJEB22513) | pig gut metagenome | biome: pig gut; feature: pig-associated habitat; material: faeces | place: France | collected 2012
CATTATTTAAGTTTAACAACAAAAGAAAAAGAAAGGAAAAAGAACTATGGCAGAGATTTATCAATTACCAGAAAACAATTGTGGTAGTGGTCTTGGCAACATTCCATTCTCTATTCCCATCGGTGGCTTTGGAGGCTTTGGTGGGTTCGGTAATGGTTTTGGCTACGGCATGAACGGGATTGCTGACTTGTTTGGATTGGCTATCATTGCTTCAATGTTCGGCTGGAACGGTGGAGGATTTGGCAATGGAGGCTTTGGCGGAGGCAACTCAGGAGCATCTTTCTTGGCTAATCAGCTATCGAATGATTCTGGCCGTGAACTTATTATGAACGCTATCACCAACCAAGGTGAGGCTTCACGCACGGCTATTCAGACACTTAGCACAATGCTTGGTCAGGACTTTAACCTTGTAAACGGTGCGGTAAACAATGTACAGTCCGCTCTTAGCAATCTTGCTTTGCAGCAAGCTGTAAGTGTTCCTCAGATTATCAATTCTATCCAGTCTGGTGACGCAAGCATCATTAGCGCATTCCAAAAGTGTTGCTGCGACCAACAGCTTGCTACTTGTCAGCAGACCAACACCTTACAGAATGCTATCAATGGTGTAGGCAACAAAGTTGATGCAAAAGCAGCATCAGACCAACTTTCTATGTGCCAGCAGACATACGCCTTGACGGACAACATGAATCGTAACTTCCTTGCTATTGACAACAAGATTGATGCTATGGAGTCTAATCGCAAAGACCGTGAGATTACCGCTCTAACGGCAGAGGTTGCTACCTTGAAGTCACAGAACTTTACTACTGGTGTTGTTCAGCAAGCAGTTGCACCTATCCTTGGTCAACTTGCAGGAATACAGAATGAGGTTGATGACATCAAGAACAAGATGCCGAATACCATTGCAGTGACATATCCAAATGTTACCGCCGTAAACAACACTCCATATATGGGTGGTTGGAATGGTTTTTATGGTAATGGCTTTGGTAACAACATTGTGTTTTAATTGACTAAAGGATAGGAGGTTAAAAGTATGAGTTGTTTTAATGTTACAACAAACGCTGGTGGTATTCCTTACATCAATTCTACCAATGTTACCGTAGGTACTGATGCTGTTGACATAGCACTTGGCTTACGTAGGATTCAACCAGTATGTTATTTTACTATCCACATGGATGCTACAATACCAACTGGCACTACAGGAACATTGCCAGTCACTCTAACACTCAATGGCACAACAAGGGCTTTGACCCTTCCCAATGGCACACCAGTTACGGTGAGTGATTTGGAGAATGTGTTGGCCTTTACGGTGTTCAACGATAGATTCAATGGCTTGTTGCTCTTGATGTCTAGGACTACGGTATAAAAAGCAATTATCAACAATTAAAAAGAAACAATTATGGACTTTAGTAGTTTAGGGAATGGGAATCCATTCTATGTATTGAGAAAGGGAGAAAAGCCAATCCTTGAGGTGGGTGTGGTTAAATCTAAGACACAACCTAGTGCTAAGTGGCCAACACAGAACCCTAATGTCATGGCAGGCTTACAGGTACAGCAGGTCATAGATGTGGTTGCAACCATCAATGGTAAGGATGAGACCTTTAGTGAGATACCTATCAATGTGGAGATTGCTCAACGTGGCAATGACACATTCACAGGAAGCCGTGAGGCCATGCTTCAAGCCGTAGACTCAATGCTCCAAACATCCAAAAAGGCTATTGAGCAAATACCATATCACAAGGTTGTTATATCTGAGACTGAGAAGATGTTGGAGGTCTTGAATCCACAGTATGCTGAGAACAAGAAGCAGGCTAGGACAATAAGTGACCTTGAGAGGAGACAGGCTGATACGGACAAAAAGCTTGACACTATTCTAACAATCTTGCAAAAGTTGGATTCCCCTCCATCTTCTACTAAGTCCATTTAATCAAAGAAAGGAACAAGACTATGGGTTATATTGTAATTAACAAAGGTGAAGATGAAAGTAGCTCTATCCGTCACAACATGCGTAGAATTATGCATGGAGGATATAGCAAGGAAGGCTATTCTCCCATGATGCGCTCACATGAAGGTGACTATGAATATGGTTATCGTATGGGATACCGTCATGGATGGGAAGATTCCGAAGAGGATATGGACGACATGGAAATGCGTAGAGCTCGTGACTCTCGTGGTCGCTACATCTAATCAAAGTTTAAGGGGGAGATTCTTTAATAAGGATTTCCCCTATTCAAGTTTTTGGCAATAAATTTAAATTTAAATAAGATTATGGCAGATACAACATTTATGAACTACTTGATACCAGAGGATATGGAACAATACATGTCCTACTATGGTGCTCATTTCAATAAGTTGCTTTGTAAGTTTGCGGTATCAAAGATGAAGCGTGAGGATAAGCAAACTGGCTCATTGAAAAAGATAACTCCCATCACTATGGAAGAGCTAAAAGCCATTCTAGAAAAGTACAAAGTAAATATTGATACCAATGAGCAGTATGATGCCTTGTACTTGGCAAACATGGTCAAGGCTGACTATTGGGGCAGCTCTATAGAGGATGAGGAGCACATGGCTCGCTACATTGAAGATGTCCTTTGTGACCCAGATGGCTACGATGGTCTAGTCTTTGGTCGCTTTCTTGCTGATTGCTCTGGCAAGGGAGTTGTGATATTTTGGGAGCAAATGATTCATTCAGCATGGTAATAAAAGGAGCATGGAGAATAAATACATTGACGTAGGTAAGAAGTGGGGTGTAGTTGTAAACTATGACTACGACCTCATGGATTATGATGAAATGTGGGCTATCATGCGTAGCTTTGGCCTAACTAGTAAAAATGCGAACAAAGCACTAAAGATACTTTCAAACTATAACACTGGAATGTCCATCACCAATGACGACCTCAAGATGTCAACCATCTTTATTTCAAAAGCCTCTACTCCTAGTGAGTGGTGGAACACTGCAATACATGAGTTGAAACATGTTGCCGATGCTATTATCTCATATTATGATGTAGAGTGGGATAGTGAAGATGCAGCATATTTGACAGGATACATGACCAAGCAACTTGTAGAATCAGTCTGTGAACATTGTTATGACTAATGGTGGATAAGTTGTGGTATTGATAATAGAAAAGGCCATAGAGAGCTTAGAAATAGCACCTATGGCCTTTATTTGTTAGCATCTATCTGCATCTTATGCACCAAAATTCAAGTATATCATCAAAAATGTATGGACTACAAGCCTTGTGGATGTACAATTTGCCCATAATAGAGTTTGGAGGGTATTTCTTTGCCAACCCAAAGTAATGTTTTCTTGACATTCGTATCATATACCTAACTTTGTCATCAAAGCAAGCCAAATGATAGGAGTAAATACCCATTTCATTTTCTTTATCCCAACCTTTGTAACTTTCGTAAAAGCGTTTTAGTTGCTTTGCTATTTTTCTTACTCTCATGGTGTTTATGCAGGATAATAGGTGAATACGTTTAGAAAGTTTTGCCTAACAAGCTCTATAGGATTCTCCTCAAACCACTCTGGCACATAATTGCAAATTGCAAAAGTCTTTTTTAGGTTTAACCCTAGAGTTGGCAACACATCCTTGATAAAACAACCAGCTGTAACCTCAATTCTATCCGTGCCAGGTGCTTTGAAGTTCTCTACCTTTGGAAAGTCCTCTCCAAAGTCGTTGTAAGGCTCTACGGCGATATAGCGAGCGTGCTCCATAAAGAAGTAGCTTTGGGCGGCATAGCTAGCACCAAGGTCAATGACAGTCCAGTCCTTTGGTATCATCTTTGATAGATTATAGTATGTGCGACCACAATAGCCACACATGAGGTTGTCCGAGCATATTTCTGCACTAGCTGCACCTTTCATAACTCTCTCATATTCCTCTTTTGTCATAAGAGAGCGGCAATAATGTGAGTAATCCGTAGCAACTGGGTTGAAAATCATTTCTGGGTCAACCCTCTTTACTATCAAATCATCCTTATCCTTAATCCAATTCCCATATTTCCTCATCAAGTATGGGATATTGTCATAAGCCATCTCTTGTGTGTTGAAGAAGCCAATGAGATACTGGTCATCATTGTTTTTGTTTTGCTTCACCACCTTCCAATTATTATTGTTACTCATACACCTATAACTTTATTGTGTTTGGATAGAACCTCTTCTCTTGCTCACTCCACTTATAGACTTGGTTACAATGAGGACAGATACAGTCCATTCCTGGGTATGCGTCAAACTCTCTATTGCATGTAGTGCATAGAGCATTAAATGGGTCATGGACGGTGATAAAATGCTTAGTAAAGGAGTCACCACTATCCAAAGCTCCCTGCTCATACATCATCTTAATAAGAGAGATAACATCCTTCACACTAGCCTCATCAAGGTTATCACCTTCACCAGTTCTATTGTGAAGAAGGTTGGCCAATAGTTGCTGGATGTCCGCACCACTGAACTTATAATCCTTTAAGGTGCTTGCTTTTGCTTGGATGTCTTGTTGGTAAGATTCAGCCAATATCTCTTGCAACTGCTTGCACTCTTGTGTATCAAGTAGCTGCTCTGCTTTTCTTTGCACACTTGAAAGATAGTCCTCTTCATCTTCAGTTGCAACATTCTTCACAAAGTTTTCTCTGTCAAAGACCATGCCATAGGCAACCGCCTTATCCTCACCAAGAACCACTTGGGCAACAAACAAGTATTGCTCAATGGTTATCTTGACAGCTCTAGTAAAGAGTATATTCTGTGTATCTAAGTAATTAAGCATCCTTCCAATATTCTTTATAAGTTGTGTTCTTTTCTTCTTGGGTAGGCTCTATTTTCGTAAGCTAAAGTTCTGCACTACGTATCCTATCCAAAATCTCCTCACAAGTCTCAAGCACATTGATGCTACGACCAGCATAGTTGACAGTCCTACAAGCGAGCTTCACATGCTCACCATCCCTTTGTTCGGCATTGTCAATAACACTCTCAATGGTTTCAGAGCGAATCCACGCAGGCATATTGTCATATTGTGCCGTCACCATAATAAACCCATTATTCATTCTTTGCCTCCTTTCCTACCTCAACAATGGTAAACTCAATGCGTGGGTTTTGCTTGTCAATGAACTTATTGGCTACAATCTTCACACAGTGCCTGTCATTGGCAATAGCCTTGCAATTCTGCAAGCAATCCAACAAACCCTTCAAAGAGTTGTCAAGGTCTGGTTGGTTACTTTGGAAATACACATCAGCATAAAGCTCAAAGAATCCCTTTATGTTGCGGTTACGATAGCCACATTGGAGATAGAATTTCTTCTCAAACACCTCCATTGCATCACTCTTAGCAAGGCTGGCATGCATCTTTCCGTTCTTTCCCCTCATTGAGATAATCTTGTAGAGATTTGACTTGGACGGTACTGAACCGTATATTACACATTCGTGATTCATAGCTCCTAGTAGTGAAGAATATCCATAAACTTGGTTTCCTTGAGGCCAATAAGAGCCATGCTATAGCCTTGTTTGATGTACTCGCAAATGAATACCTTTGCTGCATCGAAGTCTTTTGCAAAGAAGAGAATCTTGTACTTTATATCCTTCTCCGTGCCATCATCCTTATGGAATACATCTTTTACCTCGGCCATGAACACCTTGTCGTTCTCATCCTCTCTTGCATTGGCAACCTCCTTGATGCGAGAACGCTTAATGTCAGTAACATCAAAATCATGGATGTTGTCAATATCGAAGAAGTTTTGCATGTAGCCCTCAACCTCAGCAAAAAGCTCAAAATCCTCAACTGCATAGGCATCCTTGAACAATTTCTCCATGCCATCATCATCCATCTTCTTGTACTGTACCTTAACTTCGTAAATCATAATATTAATCCTTTTTTATATCAAATTTTACATCATACTCCTTTGGATGGTTGACTGTGATTTTTATCTCTTGTTTCTTTTGTATAGAACTATTATCACTATCCATCCATATCTTAGCAATACTCTTGATAATCGTCCATCTGTGCTCCCATAATGGGCTGGTCTCTATCAACTGAGACATCTTGTTAATGCAAATCCCAATGGAACTTGAAGCAAATGGATGTCCTTGAATCGCAGCCCTTTCTGCCATCTTGTCATAGGTGTCGTTGGTCATGTACCTTATGGCATACCAATACAGCCACCTTGCTTGAGCCACAAAGAGCTTGTCACAATCATTCAACATCATATCCTTGTCAACACCACATGTGGATGCAACAAAGTCTGCCATCTTATTCATCACCAACTCCTCATGGCCTCTCAATAGGTCACAAACCTTGGCAACAAGACCAGCCTCTTGCTCCTCAAAGAACACCCTCGTCTCTTCTTTGTCTATCATTTGCTTTTCTTTCTTTTGTTGATACCATTGATAATCGTCTGTTGGCTCATGGGTAATCTCTCTACAAAGAGGTTAAGTCTATGCTTATCCCTTCCAATGACATTATCCCAAACACCAACAATGGAGAATTTGAAGTGCATGAAGAAGAACTCACCTCTATATGCTACAGCGTCATTCTCAATGCATTTTTTCAAGTAGGCTTCCCATCTTGGCTCTCTTGGGCGGGTGCGATAGGTTTGTGCCTCCATATCATACTCCATGAGCGGTTTTCTCTTGAGCCAAAGGTAGTTTTCTTCACCATCCTTGAAGTAAACGGCTTCAATTGGAGATAGGTCAATACGCTCAATGCTTATAGAACCCTCGTATTTGCCTCCTGCTTGCCGTTCTACCCATCCACTAATAACATCACAATCCGTCATTCGCAACTAATCTCTACTGGGTCTATTTCGTAATCCTCAATAGATTCAAGAATCCTCTTCAAGTATTTCTCTTCTTTAGTGTACCACTTGTAAGCCTCAAGTTTTGTCTTGACAAAATCCTCTAGTTCAATAAGCAAGTCATCAAGCTTGAATACATCATCACTTACTTGCTCCTTGGCTTCATCGGAATTACTTGCCTCAACCTTGAACTTACGGGTAATGGTCTCAGTAATCGTTACCTCATACTCAAACAAGGCATCACGCTCCTCATTCCAAGGAGCACGTGCCTCTTCACTTTGCGTAAGCGTAGGTGTGTTGCTAGCCATAAGCCTTATAATACCATTGGAACCAACAATCCAAGCTGGTGCAATCCCTCCTCTTCTTTGGTGGGAACAAACAAACCACATCTCGTATTGTCTTGCATCATCACCTTTAATGTGTCACACTCAAAAGCCTTTAGAGTCTGCATCAAGTAAGAACCCTTGAATCCAATTGTAAATCCATCTCCAATGAAGGTGCAATCCACCTCCTCTTTTGCATTGGTAGAAAACTCCACATTCTCCGTGCTCAATGTCAACTTGTAGCTCTCAATAATGAAAGCAACATATTGTGAAGCATCATTTCCAAGAGGAATTACTCGTTGGAGGGCATCAATAAGCTCATTGCGGTTAACCTCAAAAACTACATCAGAGGACTGTGGTATCACTCTCTCGTAGGTAGGATACTTGAAGGTAAGAAGGCGAGTAACAAACCTGAAAGTCCTATCATTTATGATAACCATGTTGTTACCAAATGTCACCTTCACATCACCTTCTGCTATAGTCAACACACTTGGGAGCAATTGAGATGGCTTTGCTGGGAATGTGAATCCTTTTACAACACCATCCTCTGCATCAATCTTCACACTATCATTCTGATAACGTGATAGCTTGCGACCATCAGTTGCCACTGCTATCATATAGTCCTTTGTGAAGTCAATGTGAATACCATTTAAGATTGGACGAAGTGTCTCATTGGCAGTAGCATAGCTTGTGACCGACATAGCATCAACCAAGATACTTGCATCCATGATGATGCTAATCTCATCCTCTTGCTCTACACTTGGCTCTGGGAAATCCTTACCATCATCATAGGGGAGGCTGAAATAACCCTTCTTGTGGGAGAATTTGGCGGTCTTTGCCTGCTCATCAATCTCCATCACAATCTCTTTGCCTGGGAGGTTACTCAAGGCCTGCTTCAATTTCTTGATGTCAAAGCCAATACTTACATCACTAACACCTTCTACCAATGGAGCTTTGCAAGAAAGCCATGACTCACTGTCTGATGTAGTAAACACAACACCAAACCCTCCATTACCATCATCATAGGTTTCCATAAGAACATCACCAAGGATGGGTAATGGCGACTTGGGATTGACAACACTAGACACCATGTTTAGCTTGGGAAGAATGTCATCAACATTGAACTTAATTTGTACCATACTCTAAAAAATCTTTTGTTGTTGTTAAAAGTAGAAATATAAATAGTGGAGAATGTGGGAGTCGAACCCACGACCCTCTGCTTGCAAAGCAGATGCTCTAGCCAACTGAGCTAAAACCCCATTTAAGCTACTTCGTTTCACAACGTTTCACTTTTACTTTTATGAACTTACAATTAATAAATATACCTAAAATTAAGTTGTAGGAAATGAAGGAGTCGAACCTACGCTTTCAGAGCCAAATTCTGACGCACTACCGTTATGCAAATTTCCTATCATTTGTTGCGGTAGTGGGACTTGCACCCCTCCACGATGGTTATGAGCCATGTATGCGACTATCACACTTCTACCGCGATGTTACATTTCAATGTAAGTATGTCAAAGAACTTGTGCAAAGGTACAAATAAACTTTGAATATTCAAAACTTTATGGCTAAAAATTTCTATAATTAACATTTCTTATCCCTTTCAAAGTCAAAGCTAGGCTTATCAAGGCATTTGCTATCACTATTATGTAGTATGCCCATAGGTCTAGCATCACATGAGCCAACAAACCTTTCTCTATGAGCTGAATAAAGAGGTATAGCAAGGCTAGCTTATTCCATATACAAGTCTCAATTGAAATGGCCAATATTGTCAGCAAGGCCACCACATGCATGTCATACTCAAAATAGGATGCTATAGCCCAAGAGAGAGGCTTATACAAAACAACCTCACCATTATATTCGGCAAGGCTGTTTGTCATTAAAGCTAAAAGGCTCTCCACATAAGATATAAAGACTATGAATGTTATCAAGAATGGGCTTACCTTACCAAGCCTTATCAACAACACCCTAAATGAGTGTATCGTCATTTCTTTCTTATCTTGATTCTTATAGTAGCACCATTATCTGGTAGATTTGGAATAGGAGCTTTGCGTAATGTATCTTGTGTTTGCATTGCTTGCTTCGTGACTGCAATCTTCTTTCTCACGCTAATCTTGCTCTTTATATTTAGCTTACGCTTGCTACCAGACTTTTTCTTCTTTGGAGTTGCCATAGACTAGAATATTTAATTAGAATGTTTCACTTTGATTCTTATCTGCCAAGATTTTCACCTCATCCATAAACTTTTTCTTGAGTTCTGTGATGTGTTCCATTTCCTCTTTAGAGCATCTAGGACAACCATTCATCCAAGAGCGTAAATTTGGTGTTGACTGATGGAACTCATTAGCCCATGTGCAGTATTCGGACCACTCCATGAACTCTTTCTCGGTAACATCATTCTTCACACAATAGATGATATTCTCCATGTCTATAAAGATAAAATCCCCATAGCAGTAAACACCACCTACTTGGTCTCCAGCCCAATATCCATAGTGAGCATCAAGCTCCCACATCAACAATAGCTGATTGACCCATCCATTGCAAGCCTTGTTATAATCATCGTCCAAAATCCTTATAAGAGCCTTGTTTGCTTTATACTTGTTCTTACTCATGCCAAATGAATTAATATGCCATTCATTTTACCTCTTTGAAAGGTCTGTGTCTCGTAGAGACCTTCACGGATGCGATTATAGATTGTCTGCTTAGACACACCTTGCATCTTTGCCATTTCAGAGACACTTACCCATTCCTTTGTTAATCGAGCTTCCATAGGCTACTCATGTTTATCCTCAGCCTCATAGCCGTTGATTTCATTGTTGAGTTGAGCCATAGCATCAGCCTCCTCTTGCTTCTGCTCCTCTTCGCTCTTCTTGGCAAACAACACCTTATCGTCCATATCACCAATAAAGCCATTCAAGTGCTCTGCAATGCTCTCAACAAATTCCTTGTTTGTAACATCGTCCTCTTTCTCTTGAGCCTCAAAGATGGCACGCTTCTTGGCAATATTGTGAACATACTGCTCATAGACCATGAATGACTCCATTTCACTCTCACCGATAGAGTAGAGAGGCGACATGATGTTATTGAACCAAAGGTCACAATACCATGCAATGCGGAAATCCGTCTGGTCATCCTTGGCTTTCAAGTTTGCCATGAGCTTAACATAAGAGTGAGTGACATTGCCCTTCTCATCCTTAACCTCACAATCATTCTCAAGAGCAAGCTCAAGGAAACGCTTGATGTAGAAATAAGGCATAGACACACCTCCTGGCACAATAGCCTTGAATATAGTATTGGTTGTGATAGTGGCAAACACTGCATAATCCATAGTTACAGTTAAGCGCAAACCCTTGTCGTCAAACCAAATACTCTTCGTGTCCTTGGTCTTGGGAATAAGCACAACTGCACTATTCATTCTTCTTTCCAATTCACCTCTCTTCATCTTCTTCTGTTCTCTCATAATATTCTATTCTTTTTGTTGTTTACTTTCTATTTCTTTTATTCTCGCCTTGATTTGTGAAAGAGCATTTGATACTGAGGATGTGGGATAGTCCTCCAATACATCCTCAAGTATCATAGCCCATGTTCTTAGTTTATTATAACACATGACTACTCTTCAGTCTTTTCAGCCTCTGGAGCTGCATCAACCACATCCTCCTTGGCCTTTGGTGATTTCTTCAAACTTTCCGCATATATAACCGTGAGACGAGCAATAATGCTTTCGTGCTTCTTGGGGATAGCACCCTTGATGTTGTTCTCCCTATTGTAAGCCTCAATGAAGGCGATGGCCTCTTCATCATTGTGGATATAGTCAAAGCAATATTCATTCTCAGGAACTTCCATATTCTCATCGGCACCTTGTTTTTCAAGCTCATCAGCCTCCTTCTTCAAGTCCTCTGCAGCCTTCTTTGATTGCTCATCCAAATCCATGTTGTCAACATCAGTATCCATATAAGAAGGAACTACAAAGATTTTGTCAATGCCATAGAAAGGCTCTGTCATAAAGCTCTTGACAACAAGAGGTGCATCATCCTTTGCTTCATCATAAGAGGCAACTGCATAGGCCAAGCGGCTACCACCTAGCTTGATAGTTGCAACTGCATTCTTGAATGAACTCTTACCATCCCACTCTTTCTTTGGTAATGAAGGTATATTAAGATACGAACAAACTTCTTTCTCAAAACTAATCATAATGCTAAATGTTAAGTTAAACTTTTAATTCACGATGCAAAGTTAATGAATTGTTTGAAATATACCAAGCTCTAAAAGTATATTTAACACTTTTTACTTGATTCACATGTTTGCTTTTAACAATGCTATCCTTCTTTGACCTTCCAAAGTTGGATTTCCATTCTTATCACATGGCACAAAGATTTTTAGCCTCTCATTAATCTTTACCCATTTATACCCATGCTTTTCAAGCCTATCCTCAATTTTTTTCGCACGCTCAAGAGCCTTGATGTCTTTTTCTGTGACTACACCCTCCTCGTGTACCCAACTAATTATTGGTGCTGCCATACTACTTAAACTCTTTCATTAATCGTCCTACTGTTTGGTTGTCTCTATATGCCTTGAAAGGTGTTACAATGGTTTGGCGAACCATATTCTCATTGACTACACAAGCGGTGTAGATGTTTTCCTTGTCATCAACGGATAAACGCTTTGCTACCATCATGGCACTAGCCTTATCCATATTATCCTCAACAACTATCTGTGTATGCTCCTTGGTGTTATACTTAGACACACACCAAGTTTCATCACCATCACCTATGATTTCATCCTTGAGTGTTGTTGTGCGAAAAGTGAGAGTCTTATCCTCAGTATCAACCTTAATGGCGATATCTGTTCCTTTATCATCAACACGTTGTGGGTCTCCTAGATTCCATTCGTATGGCAACTGTGCCCACTCCAAGATATGTCTGAACAACGTCTCAGTCTCATCATTAACATCTTGTCCTGCCTTGTCATAGGCATAATAGTCTGTCCAAAACCTCACAAATCTATCAAAAGCCTTTTCAAAGGTGTTCATTTCACGAGCAATCTCGTTCTTGCGACCATGTATCTCATCCATAAGAAAGTCAACACCACCATAGATGCGATAAGCAGCCATGATGCTTGCATGGGTTGCACAAAAAAGATTTGAGATTCTTGTGAACACACCTAGCTCCTTGGCCTTTTCAAAATCTAGGCCACGAACACCAGTAGTCTTGAGTCTCTTGATGATGTCCTCTTCAATCACTCCTGCACTATTGAGTGCAATTACTCCTTTTTCTTCCATTTCTTTATGTTATTAATCTTGTTCTTGATGTGATAAATAATATCATCAGGCATTACAACAAATACTATAATAGCTGCAACAAGGATATTGAACAATGGGAGAAATACATAATGTCTTGATTCAAAATCTAGCCTAAATGGATTCTCCCCTTTGTAGAAGCAAAATCCAACACAAATCAAAGTTGGTATCAAGTAGAGTGCTATAAGCCACCAACATGTATTAATAAAATTATCCATGATTCTCAATATAAAGCTTTCTAAGACCTTCAATTACTTTCAATGGCTCATCACTAAGGTAATGTGCTGGAACACATCTTACACCGTTAAAAGTAATCCATATCTCTTTATTATACTCAGTGATTTGGTAAGTGGAGTTGGCTTCTTCAACCAGCTCCATTTTACGATTTTCTTGTTTATTGAGCTTTCTATTCTCAAGATACTCTTTTATTGTATTCATAAAACTAAGATGATAGATTCTTAAAAATACCACCTTGTTTGATAAACTCCAATGTCGGAACCTTGAAATATCTAATCTTACAATACTCAAATGGTATGGACTTGGAATTAGCAAACATGTGGACGAACTTTGCATCTATCAAAACCATGTGCTTTGGGAGCTTTAATTCTCTCTCCAATGCACTATGGTTATGTAGGTATTCTATTCCGTGAGACATATTACTTTCCCTCCTTCTTCTTGTCATCATCGACCACCTCTTCTGCATCATCAAAGTTGGCAAACTTAGCTGCCACCTCTTTAGCCTTGGCCATATCAAGCTCTGCATCCTCCTCATTGTCGATGTAGTCATACTTGTTTATCTCAAACTGCACACTCTGGTCAGCCTTGATTGCATCTTGAAGCTCAACACAAAGAGGTGCGTTCTTGGAGAGATTCAACTTAATAACTGTCTTGAGTGCCATAGTCTCAAAGTCTGTAGTCCACTTTGATGCACCCTTAACCTTTGGATTGGTAGAGCGATACGTCTGTGAGTATCGTAATGCGTGAGCCTCCATTTCCTCTTGAGACATGTAGAATGTGGACTCTGCACCATTCAAGAGCCTGAAGAAGCTAACATATCCAACAACCTTCAACTTTGCTCTCTTAGCATCATCATCCTCGAACTTGAAGATGCAGTCACCAGTCAAGCGGTCTCTCTTCACAAGCTCACCTTCGCGAACATCCGTTGCATTAGGAATCTTGGCAAACATACCACTCCTAAGAGCCAATTGCTTGTATGCCTTGTAACCCAATTGAAACTGAGCAACTGTTATACCTCTCTTGTTGTCTTTGTATGGCAACACATAGGCAAATCCTAGGGAGTTGTCTAGAGGTAGGTTAAGTGCCGTAGCTTTCATGGCTGCAAACATAACCGTGTAAGGCTCACACTCTTGCAACATAGCATTGTTGGCCACAAGAGCGGTAAGGTTGTTCACAAATGAGCCTTTACGCTCACCAAGGACATCACTCAGATACTTCTGTGTAGATGGGTTTGTAATTGTCTGATTGAAAAGTTTTAGACCAGTTGCTTTCTTTTCTTCTACCATAGTCGTTTACTTGTTTTTGTTATAGATTTTACGTTTAATAGAGTTTTTACGGGCAATATTACTGCCTACATAGTTAGCACCGAAAATTTCAGCGTTACCATGACAAAACTTTAATTTACCTCCAGGGTACTTCATAATCTTTTTCACTTTTTAAATTAAACAATACACTATATATTTTTATTTCTCTTCTTTGACCTTGATGTTTACATAACCACTTCTCTTGCTCACCTTGACATAGGTGTTCTGTAACTTCTTGGCCTTTCTTGGATGGCTCTTGGCCAACTCCTCAAGGAATTTCTTGTGGTCAAATGACTTGCTTTCCGTTGGGTCAACACGTGTGATAGAGAAAAGCTCGTTCTTAATCGACTTGATGTCTTTCTCATCCATAAAGGCATAGAGCTTCTTCTTGAACTCATTAACCTTGGTCTCACGGAATTTGATTTCTTGTAGCATTTCTGCAACAGCATCAAACTCTCCCTTGATTTGTGTAGGCAATAAGTTTGCATCAATCTCGTCACCTTCATAATAAGAGTCAAATGTATCAAGAAAATCATTGATTATTCCCATAACCTTCTTGATGTCAAAGTAAAGGCTTGTGAACTTCACCTCACGAATAGTAAGGCGAGATGTCTCAAACTCAAAGTCATCACTAGTAAGGTCTAATCCATCGGTAGAATAGTGAGCAAGCATCACTTTAACATGCCAATCCTTACCATATCGTTCTGCTATCTCACGTCCAAGCATATAGTGGATGAAGAGCTGTGCCTTATAGCTTTGGCGAGTCTCTTCAACTGAGAACTTAGTAGTCTTAACCTCATACACAAAGATGGTTTTGCGAGCTTGGTCAACAAGGACAATGTCAGGGTGTGAGATAAGCTTACAATTAGGCACACTATACTTCTCACTAATCCATAAGGGATTTGACTCGTAGCGTGGGTCTTGTGAGGCCAAATAATCATAAAGTGCTATTTCCATCTTGTTACCAGCCTTGATAGCTGCACTCTCAGGAATTTCCTCTTGAGGAATGAAACCCTTTACAATGGCTAGTCTCTTGTATGCAGACTTAGGCACATAGCCCAACATCATAACTTGTGCCAATAGTTTTCCATCGCTAGAACCCAAACAACCCTTTCGTGTCTGGGCAATTTCCAATTTGTAATCTTTAATCTCTTCCATAAAATTTAAGTTTGTTGTTGTTAATATTAATATTACTATTCACTCTTTTGTCTTGATGATATGAATATCACGTACAACCACATTGTTTTGAATATATGAGATTCCGCGATACTCACTCTTATGGCTTGTTAGTCTTGCAAAGACGGATACTCTTTGTCCTTGCTTTGCCTTGACTTTCTTCATGTACTCCACTAGCTTTTTGTCAAATATCATAGTCCTAATATAGACTTGAGAATTTGTCCGCTCCGTTGAGTCAGCCATATCCTTTATAAATGAGTTTATGCAGAGGGTGAATGTACAAAACTCCTTCATGTCTTGGGTCTTGCCAAACTTGAAATCATCACCTATCTGCCCCTCTAGCATGACAATATTCTTATCCATTCTTCTTGTTATATTTTTTTATTGTGGCCATAGTCGGACTCGGACCGATATTATATTATAAATTTATATGGAAAAAATTCATCATCTATGGTGGTAGTAAGGAATTATTTCCAGTGATGCTCCTTACTCTATGGCTTACATCCTATGGCCTTTTTGAAAAATGGACTATTTTCACAAACCATCCATTCCTAAGTGTATTAATCTAAAAAACTAAAACTAATAAATGAATAAAACAAAGATGGTGCAAAGTTAGCAATAATGTTTGAATATTCCAAAGTTATTAACATTTTTAACTATTTTACCTCTCAAAATCTAAGGAATTGTTGTCGTGTCCTATACATGATGATTTTTCTACGTCTAAAGCCAACAAATCTTTAGTTTGTTGGTAGTTTACAATTTGCCTGTATTTATCCATTCTTGACTAAATATGATATTGTCAGGTATAGGACCAGCTTCTAAAAACATATCAATCATCTCCAGTCCTGTATAACCATTAAGAGAAGTTGAGTGAGTGTTTCTGTAAGCTATCTTAAACATCTTGACTGGATGTTGCCGTGCTGTTTCATAAAGCTTTTTAATAGACTCAACTATATCTTCTTTTGAAATACTTCTTAGACCTCTGTTTTCTTTCACTCGAAGGTCTTTAGTAGGTAAAGCATAGGAATTGCCCTGCAAACCTTGACCTTGACCATAAATAGCACCAAATTGTTCTATGGCTACTTTTGCCGCTCCTGCGCCATGTCTTCCTTCTATATTACTGCCAAATACAAATATAGTATTTTCATCTGGAGTAATATTTCCAATATAGAATTTTCTCATAACTATTCCTCCATTTTTACACCGAAATGAATACAATCTGCAAATGCCTGAATAATAGGAAGTAATTCTTTCGCTCTTTCTATATCCATAATGTTTAATTATTATTTAATCCTTCAACTCTTTAAGTGCCTCTTCAAGCAAATCGCATGCTTTATCAAGTAAATCATCATCCAAAGTGGTGGCAATATACTCACCTATTGCACATTGTGCTGTGAATATCAAATCTTTAAGTTTTTCTTTGTTCATACTCTATATTTTTTAGTCTGTTTACAAAACGAGATAAATCTCTATACCGAAAAGGACTTGGCTTTAGAATATATAACAAGCCTGTTTGTTTGTTTTCGAGCGAGCCATCTTGCATATAGAATTTGGGCTTTTACGATACGATGGTATTTTCTGCCATAATCCATGTTGGCATCATCGACGAAATACAAGAACCATCTGTACTCCCAATACTTCTTTGCCTTTTGTGGTTTTTTCGATAAATCCGTGATGTTTATTGTCGCTATTATATATTGTAGGCTTCCATAACACCTTTTCTCTATCTTCTTTGCTAATCTTATTTTCATAATTCTTCTTTAAGTTCAACAGGTTCGTCATTCCAAGTAAGTTCTCTTCCGATGAGCTTCTTAACGCTTCCATACGGAAGAACCATTTTATCACCCCACCATTCTCCATGTTTCTCACATCTTTTTGGTTTATTCCAAAAAGCTTTTTCTATACCATCATAATCAACGGCAAGCCATATACTATAATTTTTAGGTAGTGCCATATTTATTTCTCCTCATCTTCTACTTTAATACCGAATGGCGAACCATCAAAAAAAATGTGATTTTTAAAAATAACGTCAAAGGTGTACCACGTATTATCACGTTTTATATTGCTAATACGTACTTCTGTATTGCTAACTGCATTTACACAAGAGCATATATTTCTTCCCTTATAGTTTATCCATCCAAACGGTTCATGTTTATTCATTTCATCGAAGCATTCTATCCAATCTTTAAATGGGCGATACTCTGGCTTGATGCGATATTCTGTATTACTCCAAAACTCAATCTCTTTCATTTCTGTCCAATCATTTGGAGTATCAGCACCTTTCATTGTGCTCGGTTTTGTTCTACACTCAATTACCTTTCCTTCTGCATAATCTTTCAGAATAGGATAAAATTCTTTAGCTTCTTCTCTTGTCATACCTTTTCTCCTTTCATATAGTTTTCAAACTTTTCAAGTAATACTTGCATAGAACATTCTGCTTTAATCATTTCTCACCTCCTTTCTGTAGAATATCTTCAATGTAGCACCACTTCATAAATTTATAAGAAACTGCATGCTGTTTCCATTCAGTAAATGGAGTATTAATATCTACTTCATAGTCAGTTTCCAAGTCATAGTTAGTGTATTGCACAAGAATCTTTTTGTCATATTCAGGCTCTTCACTAACAGGATGCCATAAGTCCTTCAAGAACTCATTGATAGCCCACTTAGCACCATCTTTTTTAAACAACTCAGCTCCAAATTCTTGGCAGAAGTGATGCTGACCATCAACCTCTGTGTCTTCATCATAAGACATCATAGGCAAATCTTGCTCATACAAGTCTGACGCTCCTCTTGCAGCTTCTTCTATTTTCTTATTGTCTATCATAACATTGTATTGCATTTATTTAATTCTACATATTGTTTGAAATCCTCAACATCGAAGTAATCAATGCCAAAGTTTTCGGCAGTCTTTTTGTCGGAATCAGAAAATTGTCCTTCTTTACCACTTGCGTCACCTATCATAAGCATTTCATCTTTCCTTGCAACGATATTGTGCTTTGGTAAATTCTTGAAGCAGGCGTTTTCCAACATACCTATGTTTGGTTTTCTAAAATAGTTGCATTTGTCGTTGAACTTGCAATAGTCATATTCCACTGGAATACCAAGATACTCCATAATTGCAAACCGAATGTAGTTCATTTTACCTTTACATAAATGTATTTCATCAACAAATCCTTTCTCGATTCCACCTTGATTGCTGACGATAATTAGAATTTCAAATCCGTAATTCTTTATAGCTGTAAGTACATCAAACTTAAATTGCATATCCCAGATACCTTTTGGGAATGTGTTGCCCAATATTGTATCTATCAATGTACCATCAAGGTCAGCAAATAATACTTTTTTATGACGTTTAGCCTCGTCATAGGCTTTGTCTTTTTCTTGTATCGCCAATTGTTCTTCTGGTGTCATATCCTTATTTCTTTAGTTGTTCAATTACACTTATTATTTGGTTATATCGCATTTCAAGCGAAGGAAATGGATGCCCCAATATTCTATCAGACTTTATTACATTCTCTATTTCTTCAAGCACATAGTTTGTACCTGCCTAAAACGTCTTCTGTGTATGACCTATAGGGTCAAACTCAAGACCTTCGCTCGCACCATAATGGTACTCGTCAGATTGCCAGTTTGCATAGCCGTACTCTTCTGCCTTTTCTTTGATACTTTTCATACGATTACACAAGTTTTTTAATAGTTTTGATGGCTGCACGTATTTCGGTTTCATGTGCATCCATAAACTCGAATACATCCACTCCAAAGATTTCGTTTAGTCGTTTCTCTATGTTGTCACAAAAATCCCATTGGTCATCTTTACATTCATCGTTATAAAGCATAACCATATTGTATCCATTTAGAGCCAATATGTATTAGTATTGTTGCATAGCAAACCAACTTATCGTCTGCCTCGACAGACCATTTATTACTCATAATTCCGTATTCTACTTTCATAATCCGTTCAATTTAATCATCCAATTCTTCTATCGTCCACTCTAACACATCTGGATTATTCAACCCCCAAAAGTTTATTAAATATTCCTTGGTGGCATCACCAACAAATTCTGGACGTAGTGTTCTTATAACACCATCCATGCCATTTTCCTTTATAGTAGCTTTAAAGTGCTTCATTTTGGTGTTTCCTTGAGGTTCATAATGCAAACCAACGCGCATAGCATCCAAAAGATAGCCTTTATGATGTCACCGTCTCCAAAGTAGTGAATAAAGGCATTTAAAATACCAAACAAAACGCCAATAACAGACCAGATTGTGTCATTCA
>OBLI01001851.1_pt1 | contig 19353 bp, 10 predicted proteins | sample 1519701 | NCBI WGS metagenome assembly OBLI01 (sample SAMEA3663005, study PRJEB22513) | pig gut metagenome | biome: pig gut; feature: pig-associated habitat; material: faeces | place: France | collected 2012
CGGCCAGCAGCACGTCGGCTGCCGTGCCGAGGTCGCGGCAGCGCTTGGCCAGCTCGTTGAGCGCGGCTTCCTGGCCTTGCAGCGCCTGCTGGGCCACGGTTTTCAGTTCATCGCCCTCCTCTCGGCGGAAACCGTGTCCGTTGGGGCCGAGGTCCTTGTTGTAGAGGGCAAAGGTGCGCAGGGCCGGTGTGGCGGCGGGCAGCACGGCAGCGAGGCCTTTCTCCCAGTCGCGTATGGGGTCGTAGGCTTCCATGTTCCAGGTGTAGTCGGCAATGCCATAGAGCGAAATTTTCGAGGCTTCGGCGTGTTCCATGGGGTTCGACACGAAGCCCGACATGTCGGCTGCAATGTCGAGGCCGTTGCCGTAGGCTGGGCCCAGCAGGATGTGGTCGCGCACAAAGTCGCTCACGGGGAAGTTCCACCAGATGTATGCCTTGCGGCGTATGCGCTGGTTGATCCACTCCATCGACTCCTTGTCAATGCAGTGCACCACGGTGTTGCCCGTCCACATGATTTCGATGCCCTGGTTCATCTGTTCGCCGAGTGTGCGCAGATAGCCCTTCTCGTCGTTGGCCCAGGCTCGGTTGTACTCAGTGGGGCACATGATGAGCGGCGCCACGTCCTTGTGTGTGGCAATGAAGTGGTTGTCGACGTAGTTGAGCAGGGCTGCCTGCTTGTCGGCTTTCGTGCCTTCGCCCCAGATGTCGTCGAAGAAGACGGCGAAGGCGCGGATGCCAAGGGCATACATTTTCTCGAACTTGGCTATGAGTGCGTCGCGGTCGGCATCGTTCCATTTGATGTCGACGCCGGGATGGATGGCCCAGTAGAATTTCACACCCCACTGCTTGGCGTGCTCGTTGAGTTCTTGAATGCGTTTGGCTTCGTCCTCGGGATAAGGCACGCGCCAGTGGTCGCGGTGGTAGGGGTCGTCCTTGGGTCCGTAGATGTAGACGTTCATTTTGTTGCGTCCGTAGAACTCGATTTGGCTGAGGCGGGCCTTGTGGCTCCAAGGCGTGCCGTAAAAGCCCTCGACCGTGCCGCGGAAGGGCACGTCGGGCCAGTCGGTCACCGTGGCTTCCTGCAGTTTGCCCTCGGCCAGCGACTGCTGCAGGGTTTGCAGACCATAGAAGAGGCCCACCTCGTCGCTACCCACCACCACGGCACCTTGCTGGGAGAGTTGCAGGTAGTAGCCTTCGGCGTGCTTGGGTGCTTTGGCCGCATATTTCTTTACGGCTTTGTCGCCTTTCACGCCCAGTGTGAGGGTGAAGGGCGCGGCGGCCTCGCAGGTAATGGCACAGTGCTGCTGCAGGTTTTTCACTGCAAATGATTGCAGACGTGCTGCATCGGCCTTGAGGCGCCAGGCTTGCGGTGCGGCGGCGAGTGGCTGGCTGGGGGTAGACACTTGTTGCGGCACGGGGTTGACAAGGCTTATCTGAGCCGAGGCAGGCACGCAGCCCAGGGTGGCGAGCACGAGGCCCGCTTTGAGCAGATGGTTGATGGTCATCATATATATAAATGGTGTATGTTTTTCATGCAGGCAGCCAAGTCTGGCCCCTATGAGCAATAGGTCCGCAGGCCGCTATGCTGCAAATTTACCATTTTGCCCCGAATGCATGCCATGCACCGCACCCTTTTTTTCGGCGTGGCCTGCGGGTGCAAGGGCATGGCTGCGCTACGCCCCAGATGCTGGAGGGCAAAATGCACCGCTGCGGCGGTCGTGCGATAGACGCATTTTTTATAATTTTGCGGCTGATTTTCGCGCAGCCGGCGTGGTTCACGGCGAGGCTGCGCCCAAAGCCGCCTCTATGCATTTATCCGAACTCTTGCCCCGTTTCGCCGCCCATCCGCAGCTGGCGGCGTGGCACCAACTCCTGGCTGAGGGCCAAGTGACTGACATCTGGCTCGACGGGCTTCGCGGCTCGGCACCCGCTGTGGCGCTGGCCTCGCTCACCGCACGCTCCACACCGGTGGTGCGCCCCTTCCTGGTTGTGCCCAACGACGAGGAGGAAGCCGGCTACATGTATCACGACCTCAAGCAGATGTTGGGCGAGGAGCGCGTGCTCTTCTACCCCTCGGCCTACCGCCGCGCCGCCAAGTACGGCCAGCGCGATGCGGCCAACGAGATATTGCGTACTGAGGTGCTGGGGCGGCTGGCACAATGGGGCAGGGCAGGGCAGGAGCGTGCGAGCCTCTATGTGGTCAGTTTTCCGCAGGCTTTGTGCGAACGGGTGGCGGCTCCCGAACAGGTGCAGGAGCAGACGCTCACCCTGCAGACTGGTGCCTGCTACGACCTCACGGCGCTGTCGCAGCAGTTGCGCGACTTGGGTTTTGTGCAGAAGGACTACGTCTACGAACCCGGCGAGTATGCCGTGCGCGGCTCCATTCTCGATGTCTTTTCCTACGCTTCCGACTATCCCTGCCGCATCGACTTTTTCGGCGATGAGGTGGACAGCATCCGCTCCTTCGAGGTGCAAACGCAACTCTCACGTGACCGCCGCGACCATGTGCGCATCGTGCCCGACGTGGAGGCATCGGCCTCAGGCAGCCTCGTGCCCTTCACCGACTACCTGCCCGACAACACAGCCCTCGTGCTGCGCGACATGACCCTGCTGCACGACACGGCTGACAGGCTCTACAACGAGGGATTTGCGCGGCAGGCTGTGCTGGAACGTGAGGCGCAGAGCGAGCAGGAGGCCCGCGAATGCCATGAGCAACTGCTGGCCAGCGTGCAGTTTGTCAGGGGCGAAACCCTGATGCGCGGCCTGGCGCCCTTGCAGCGCACCTGCTACGGAGGGCAGCCGCTGGGCACACCCGGCGCCGTGCTGCATTTCGACACACAGCCGCAAATGCTTTTTCACAAGCAATTCGACCTGCTGGCGCAAGCCCTGGGACAGTTTAGTGCCGATGGCTACACCCTCTTCCTGCTGGCCGACAGCGAAAAGCAGCATGAGCGCATGCAGCAGATATTGGCCGACATGGGCACGGGGCTCACCCTGCACGGTGTGACGCCCACACTGCACGAAGGCTTTATGTGCGGTTCGCTGCGCCTGTGTCTCTTCACCGACCATCAGGTGTTCGACCGTTTTCACAAATACTCCCTGCGCAGCGACCATGCCCGCGATGCCAAGATGGCACTCACGCTCAAGGAAATCATGCAGTTCGAGCCGGGCGACTACGTGGTGCATATTGACCACGGCGTGGGGCGCTTCGGCGGACTGGTGCGCATGCCTGCTGCCGACGGTGCGTGGCAGGAAATGATAAAAATCACCTACCGCCACGACGATGCTGTGTTCGTCTCCATCCATGCCCTGCACAAGGTGTCGAAATACAAAGGCCGCGAGGGCGAACCGCCGCGCATCACCGCCTTGGGCACAGGGGCTTGGGAGAAAATCAAGGACCGCACCAAGAAACGCATCAAGGACATTGCACGCGACCTTATCAAACTCTACGCCGAGCGCCGCAGCCACGAGGGCTTCGCCTTCAGTCACGACTCCTTCATGCAGCAAGAACTGGAGGCCGGCTTTGCCTACGAGGACACCCCCGACCAGCTGCGCGTGACGCAGGAGGTTAAGGCCGACATGGAGCAGCGCCGCCCCATGGACCGCCTGGTGTGCGGCGATGTGGGTTTTGGTAAAACCGAGATTGCCGTGCGTGCCGCCTTCAAGGCAGCGGCCGACAACAAGCAGGTGGCTGTGCTCGTGCCCACCACCGTGCTGGCCTTGCAGCATTACAAAACATTCAGCCGCCGCTTGGCTGAGTTCCCCGTGCGAGTAGACTACCTCAGCCGAGCCCGCACCGCAGCACAGACCAAAGCCGTGCTGGCCGACCTCGCCGCGGGCCAGGTGAACATACTCATCGGTACGCACAAACTGCTGGGGAAACAGGTGAAATGGCACGACCTCGGACTGCTTATCATCGACGAAGAACAGAAGTTTGGCGTGGCTGTCAAGGAGAAGTTGCGCCAGCTCAAGGTCAACGTCGACACCCTCACCATGTCGGCCACGCCCATTCCGCGCACCTTGCAGTTTTCGCTGATGGGAGCCCGCGACTTCTCCGTCATACAGACGCCGCCACCCAACCGCCGCCCCATTCACACTGAGATACACACCTTCAGTTCGGAGGTGATAGCTGAGGCCGTGAACTTTGAGATGAGCCGCAACGGGCAGACCTATATCGTGACGCACCGCGTGTCGCAACTCGAAACGCTCGCTGCCTTGGTGCACAAACATGTGCCCGATGCCCGCATCGCAACGGGGCACGGACAAATGCCTCCCGCGCGGCTCGAAGAGGTCGTCACGGGCTTTGTAAACCACGACTACGACGTGCTCATCAGCACCACCATTGTGGAAAACGGTATCGACATTCCCAACGCCAACACCATCATCATCGACTCAGCGCACCACTTCGGCCTCTCCGACCTGCACCAGATGCGTGGTCGTGTGGGCCGCGGTTCGCGCAAGGCCTTCTGCTACCTCCTCGCCCCGCCCCTGGCTCTGCTCCCCGACGATGCACGGCGCCGCTTGCAGGCCATCGAAAACTTCAGCGACCTGGGCAGCGGCATACACATCGCCATGCAGGACCTCGACATACGCGGTGCGGGAAACCTGCTCGGTGCGGAGCAGAGCGGCTTCGTGGCCGATTTGGGCTATGAAACCTATCAGAAAATCCTATCGGAAGCAGTGAGCGAACTCAAGAATGAGGAGTTTGCCGACCTCTATGCCGACGAAATGCGCACCACGGGGCACCTGAGCGGCGAACTCTTTGTGGACGACTGCACCGTGGAGTGCGACCTGCATGCCTATTTCCCCGAAACCTACGTGCCCGGTGCTTCGGAGCGTATGATGCTCTACCGCGAACTCGACTCGCTCGAGAGCGATGCCCAGATTGAAGCCTTCCGCCAGCGCATGAACGACCGTTTCGGTCCGCTGCCTCCCGAGGGCGAGGAACTGCTACGCATCGTGCCGCTGCGTGCTCTGGGTCGCCGCGCCGGGGCCGAACGCATGGTGCTGAAGGACCGCCGCATGACGCTCTACTTTGTGCAAAACCCCGAGAGCGCCTTCTATCAGAGCGACACCTTCGGCCATATCATCGACTTCGCCACACGCAGCGTGGGGCGGTGCCGCCTGCACGAGGCCAACGGACGCCGCCGCATGGTCATTGCCGACGTGCCCTCGGTGGAGTGCGCCCTGCTCACCCTCCGCGCCATGCTGCCCGACGAGGCGTAGGGCCTGCCACACAGGGTTAGCGTTCCCGTCAAACTATAGAGAAAGATGATGCGAACCACTCCTTATATATATAGCCTGCTCTGCCTGATGCTTTGGGCAGCGCCGCTGCATGCCCAGCCGACCGTGGCGGTCGACACACTCGCACAGTGGCTGGCGGGCGCCAAGGTGAGCACCGCAGCCGTGCAGCGCCACGGCATCGACAAGTGCTTTACGGCCGAACCCGTGCCCACCAGTGTGTGGCAACAGATGCAAGGGCGCACCTACAAGGCGGGATGCCCTGTGCCCAAGGCCGACCTGCGCTACCTCAAGCTGCTGCACTGCGACATGCAGGGGCGCACCACGCTGGGCGAGATGGTGTGCCACCGCCGCATTGCGCAAAAGCTGCTTCACATTTTCCGCCGCCTCTACGAAGCACGATATCCCATAGCCTGCATGCGGTTGGCTGACTGTTACGAGGCCGATGACGAACGCTCCATGCGGGCCAACAACACCTCGGCCTTCAACTACCGCCGTGTGGCAGGCACACGCACCGTGTCGAAGCATGGCTACGGTCTTGCCGTCGATGTCAACCCCCTCTTCAACCCCTGTGTGCGTACCCGGCAGGGGCGGCAGGTGGTGCAGCCCGCCACAGCCGAGCGCTACGCCCGAAGGCAGGAGAGGTTTGTGGGGAAAATTGACCATCAGGACCTGTGCTACCGCCTGTTCCGCGAGGCAGGCTTCGTGTGGGGTGGCGACTGGCGCAGCGTGAAGGACTACCAGCATTTTGAGTTCCCCTAACCCTTTGCGCAGCCTCGGCAAGGCAGTTGTTTTAAGGTAGGAAATGGCAGAACGCTCAGCATGGGTGCAGGGCTGATAAGCGAGGCATGCGCCATAAAAAAAGTTTTTTCCTTTGCCCGCCGCAGGCTTTCTGCTAACTTTGCCACCTGCAAATAGCCCGTATCATGAATTTGGTAGTTGACATCGGCAACAGTTCTGTCAAGGCCGCGCTGTTCGACGGTGCGTGCCTCTTGTCGCGTCAACGCCTCGAAGGGCCGTTTGCCGACGTCCTGGTGCGCTACTGCGCCGGTCACGTCATCGATGCCTGCGCCTACTGCATAGTGGGTGCCGATAAGCCCGTTTATCACACCGTGCTGCAGAGCATCGCTCCCCGCGTGCTTCGCGTTACGGGTGCCACACCCACGCCGCTCGTCAGCCTCTACCGCACCCCTCACACCCTGGGAGCCGACCGTCTGGCCGCTGTGGTGGGCGCAGCTTCGCTTTACGCCGAGGGCGCGTTGTTGGTGGTCGATGCCGGCACCTGCATCACCTACGATTACGTCGACGAATGCCGCCGCTATCTGGGCGGCAGCATCAGTCCGGGACTGGGCATCCGTCTGCGTGCCCTGCACGACCAAACCGCCGCCCTGCCGCTGGTGAGCGCTGCTGGCGAACGCCCCGAGGTGGGCTACGACACCGAAACCGCCATACGCTGCGGCGTGCTGGGCGGCATGGAACACGAGGTGGCGGGCACCATTGCCGCATGGCAGACCAAGCACCCCCAAGGCACGGTGTGTCTCACAGGGGGCAATGCCTACCGTCTGGCGCAAGGCTTGCACGTGCAAAGGCACGACTGCCTTGTGGAAATCGGGCTGAACTATTTGCTACTTCACGATACCGCAGCGACCGAGGCTTCTGCCCACGGTGCGTTGTAATATTTTCCCACACATGACACAACCTCGTCACATCGCACTTGCCGCCCTCCTGGCGGTCTTTGCCCTGACAGCTGCCGCACAGACCAACGGTAGCAACTCCCCTTATTCACGCTATGGTTTCGGTCTGCTGGGCGATGGCGGCAACGCCTTCAACAAGGGCATGGCCGGCACGGCCTACGCCATGCGTCATGGCAAGCAGGTCAACAGCAAAAACCCCGCCTCCTACTCGGCCATCGACTCCCTCACCTTCCTCTTTGATGTGGGCCTCTCGCTGCAGCACGGCAACCTCAGTCAGAGCGGCAGGAAAGCCAATGCTGAGAACACGTCCATCGATTACCTCAATATGGGCTTCCGCGTAGCGCCCCGCTTGGGCATGTCGTTCGGCCTGATGCCCTTCAGCACCGTGGGCTATAAAACGATGTACGAAAGACCCCTCTCGGGCACCGTGGGCGAGGTGAAGCAGACGGGTACGTACAGCGGCGACGGCGGAATGCACGAGATATATGGCGGCTTGGGTTGGGCTCCTTTGAAATTCCTCTCGCTGGGCGTCAACATCGGTTACCTGTGGGGCAACCTGGAGCACTCCTCCACCATGACCTTCGACGATTCCAACATCAGCACCACGCAGCAGCAGTATCAGGCAGAGATACGCACCTACAAGGCATCGTTCGGCCTGCAGTATGTGCAGCCGTTGGGCAAGAAGCAGACGCTCACACTGGGCTTTACCTACGGCCTGGGTCACCGCGTCAACCGCACCGCCTATTTTTACAACCAGATGCTCACCTCGGGGAGCGTGGTGGGGGGCGATACAGCCAGTGTACGCAATGCCTTCGAACTGCCCCACACCTTCGGCGCTGGCATGGCGTGGGAGTATGGCAAAAAATGGCGCGTGGGCGCCGACTACACGTTCCAAAAGTGGGGCGATGTGAAATTCCCACAAGTGGTGCAGCAGCCCGATGGCAGCGTGTCCTATGAGGCGCGCAAAGGCCAGTTCAGCCACATGCACCGCATCAGCGTGGGAGCCGAATATACGCCCAACGTCGACGGCGTGAAGTGGCGCCAGTTCTTGCGCTACCAGGTCGGCTTCGCCTACACCACGCCCTACACCCGCATCGACGGTAACGACGGGCCGCGCGACTACCAGGCCAGCGTCGGCGTGTCGCTCCCTATCATCAACATGCACAACAACCGCTCGCTGCTCAACGTGGCTTTCCAGTATGAACACGTCAAGCCGCGCATGGCAGGGCAGGTCACTGAAAACTATTTCCGCCTGAGCCTCGGTCTCTCCTTCAACGAGCGTTGGTTCATGAAATGGCGTGCCGAGTAAGGCGGCCACCCTCTTAGCCGATGACAAGATTTCTGCTTCCTTATATAATAATAGGCATCATGGCACTCAGCGCCCTGGCGGGATGCGGCAGCGAGGCACCTCCCATGGGCGATGCCATGCCCCAGCGCGACTCCATGCCTGTCATGACCACCTTCGGCGTGTCGAAACTCATCTCCGACTCAGGCGTGATGCGCTACAAAATGGTGGCCGAGGAATGGCGCGTGTTCGACAAAACGCAGCCCCCGCGCTGGGAGTTTCCCCGCGGCATCTTCCTCGAACGCTACGACGACAAGTTCCGTGTCAACCTACACATCACGGCCGACACGGCCTACCTTTTCGACCAAAACCTGTGGGAACTGCGCGGCCACGTCACGATGCACGACGAGGAAGCCTCCACGCGCCTCTTCACCGAGGAACTTTTCTGGGATATGCGAACGGGCGAACTCCGCAGCGACGTCTACTCCCGACTCATGAAGCCCGATGAGGCTATCGAGGGAAACTGGTTCAGAGCCGTCATACGCAACAACGAACTCACGCAGTATCATGTGCGCCAGACGAAGGGCTTCATGCCCATGAACGACTATGGCTCCGAACCCGTAGCCTCACCCGCTCCTGCCGACACCCTGCCCACCGACACCTTGCCTCAGCGCGAAGCCCCCGTAAGCCGCCGGCGAGGCGCGTAAGGCACGAAAAAGCATCTTTTTGTCGTGCTTATTGCCTGGTGGCTTGTACTGTTAAACGAAAAATCATTACCTTTGCGCGTCTTATACCCGTGTGCGGCCTGCTTTTGGCCTCTGCTACCCAAGCACCGAGGCCCAGCCACCGCGCCCCTGCAAACGAAACAACAAAACAAAAAATAACAACAACTACATTCTAAATGGCAGCATTACAAACAATCCGAAGCAAAGGCGCCCTGCTTGTGGGCGTTTTGGGACTTGCCCTCTTTGCTTTCATTGCCGAAGAGTTCTTCCGTTCCATCGAAACGACAAGCAACATGGAAAGAAGCCAGGTCGGCGAAGTGTATGGCGAGAAACTCTCAGTGCAGGACTTCCAGCAGCTGGTTGAAGAACAGAGCGAAATCACCAAGTTGCAGCGCATGTTGCAGGGACAGGACGCTAACCTCACCGACCAGCAGACCGAGCAGATTCGTGAGCAGGTATGGCGTCAGTTCGTCGAGCAGCAGATAATCAAGCACGAGTGCGACAAACTCGGCCTTTACGTCACCGACGGCGAGGTGCAGGAAGCACTCCGCTTAGGTCAGGCACAGAGCCTCCAGACGCTCGCCGGCGTGTTCGGTAACCCCCAGACGGGGCGTTTCGACCTCACCCAACTGCAGCAGTTCCTCAAGGAATACAACAAAACCCTCTCGCAGGCACAGCAGGCTGGCAACAACGAGGCTGTGGAGCAGATTCAGATGATCAAGCGCCTCTGGGACTTCTCCGAGAAGAAACTCCGCGACGAACTCCTTGCCAACAAGTTCAGCATGCTCTTCTCCATGGGCTTCACCTCTAACCCCGTGGCTGCACAGATGAACTTCAACGAGCGCGCCATAGAGCGTAGCGCCGAGGTGGCCGCCATCCCCTATGCCTCCATCGCCGACAACGACGTCAAGGTGACCGACGATGAAATCAAAGCCGCCTACAACGACTTCAAGTACCGCTTCTACCAGCCCGTTCCCACGCGTGACATCAAGCTCATCGACGTCAACGTAGTGGCCAGCGCAGCCGACCGCGCCGAACTCATGGCCAAGGTGCAGGAGTTTGAAAAGCAGCTCGCCGAGGGTGGCGATGTGGCCAACATCGTGCGCACCAGCAACTCCAGCGTGCTCTACTCCAACCTCCCCCTCAGCAAGAACGCCTTCCAGCGCATGCTCGACGTGTCGGGAAGCCTCGACTCCATGGCCGTGGGCAGCGTTAAGGCAACCTATTATTATGCAGCCGACAACACCATCAACACGCTTAAGCTGATTGGCAAAACGCAGGCTCCCGACTCCATCCTCTACCGTCAGATTGCAGCCACCGCTGCCGACCCCGCTGCTCGCAAGGCACAGGCCGACTCCATCCTCAAGGCGCTCAACGCAGGCGCTTCGTTTGCCGAACTCGCCAAGAAGTACAACCAGCGCACCGACTCCGTTTGGCTCACCTCCAGCCAGTACGAAAGCTTCGGCATGCCCGACGAGAGCGTACACTACCTTAGCGCCCTCTTCGAAATTGGCAAGGGCTCGGCCCAGGTCATCAGCAACGACATGGGGGCTGCCGTAGTGCAGGTGCTCGATCGTCGCAAAATGGTGACAAAGTACAACGTGGCCGTCATCAAGTGCCCGCTGCGCTTCAGCAAGAAGACCTACGAAGACGAACTCGGCAAGCTCAACCGCTTCCTCGCTCAGAACAAGGACGTGCCCTCGCTCGAGAAGAACGCTGCCAAGAGCGGCTACCAGCTCATGGACGTGCCCGGCTACAGCCCCTTAAACAACCTCATCCCCGCTCGCATCGGTGGTGCACAGTCGCGCGAATGTGCCCGCTGGATTTTCGACGAGGCTGAAAAGGGCGACGTGAGCAAACTCTACGAGTGCGGCCGTGAAAGCGACCACCTCCTTGTAGCAGCAGTAACGGGCGTTTGCGATGACAAATACCTGCCTTGGGACAACGCCCAGGTCAAGGAATTCCTCACCGCCGTGGTGAAGCAGAACAAGAAGGCCGCCAAGGCTAAGGACATGGCCAAGAACGCCAAGAGCATCGCCGATATGCAGAAGGTGAAAGGCGCCGTCACGGGTTCACTCACGGGTCAGACCTTTGCCTCCTATCCCCAGTTGACGGGCGTCAACGTGCCCGAACCCGTTCTCTCTGCCGCCCTCGCCAAGACGGGCAAGGGCAAGACCTCGGGCCTTGTGCAGGGCGCCGGCGCCGTGTATATGGTGAAGGTGACGGCTGAAACCAAGACGCAGGAGAAGTTCGACAAGGCCGCCGAGCAGCAGCGTCTGTCGCAGACCATCGGTCAGCGCTCCTACGAGTCTGCCTTCATCTACCTCATGACGCACATGTCCAAGATGAAGGACCATCGTTACCAGTTCTAAGCAGCAACGTGCGCCTCTCGCGCACCCTCCCATACCGCAAGGCGGCAGCGTGGAAACCATCCACCCTGCCGCTTTGCATTTTCACGGGCCAGCGTCAACTTGTGCTGCGCAAAATCGTTGGATTTCGTCCGACCTTTTCTCGCCATGGCATCGCTCAAAGCCTGTCAGCTTTGGCGCTGCTCATTTGGCTTAACGAAAAGGTTGGCTTTCATCCGACCTTTTCTCGCCATGGCATCGCTCAAATCCTCTCGGCTTTGGCGCTGCTCATTTGGCTTAACGAAAAGGTTGGCTTTCATCCGACCTTTTCTCGCCATGGCATCGCTCAAATCCTCTCGGCTTTGGCGCTGCTCATTTGGCTTAACGAAAAGGTTGCTTCAGCCTGCGTGGTGGCAAGGCAACCTCCGCCGCCAGTCTTCCGTTTCCCCATCTCCTGCCTCATACATGATGGCGCGCTGCCTCCCTGCCGCCGGTGCGTTGTCCTCGGTCGTGTGCAACGTTGCCCACGGCCGTGTGCAACGTTGTCCTCGGCCGTGATCAACGTTGTCCATGGCCGTGGGCAACGCGCGGAGCCCGTTCTCGTAACGGATTTCCCCCTTGAAGCCATGGAGAGGCGTGGCGAAGAGGCGGACAACAGCGTCCCGTCTTCCTCCTTCGGCCACCTCCGCGTATCAAAAGGCGGGGGCGGGGTGAGCATCTGCGAAATAATGCCTATTTTTGCAGTGCGACATTTTACTCAGTGCATTGAGTAAAATTACGCAGTGCATTGAGTAAAATGTAAGGGTATGTATAAAAGAGCACAGTATCAGTTAGTTAAAACGAGGTTGGAAGAGCCGCGAAGGTTCATTCAGGTCATCATAGGTGCACGTCAGATAGGAAAATCGACCCTCGTGCGACAGGTTTTGGATGACCTGCAAGAGCCTTGGCAGTACTATTCTGCCGACAACATTATCTCATCGGGTAACACCTGGATAAGCGACTGTTGGGCTGCACTGCGCACGCTGATGGCTGCCAAGGGGTGGGGGAGTGCCGTGCTTGTGCTCGACGAGGTGCAGAAGATAGATAATTGGAGCGAGGCCGTGAAGAAAGAGTGGGATACCGACACCTTCAATCGCCTGCCCGTTAAGGTGTTGCTGCTGGGAAGCAGCCGCGTGCTCTTGAAGCGCGGCCTGTCGGAGTCGCTTGCCGGGCGCTTCGAAGAAATACGCATGAGTCATTGGGGGTATGCCGAGATGCGCGACGCCTTCGGTTTCTCGCTCGAACAGTATCTCTTTTTCGGCGGTTATCCCGGCGCGGCCACGCTCATCGACGACATGGAGCGTTACCAGCAGTATGTCAGTTCGTCGATAGTTGAGGCAACCATCAGCCGCGACATCCTTGTGGACACACCCATCGGCAAGCCCGCGCTGCTGCGTCAGACTTTTGAACTCGGCACGGCCTATTCGGGGCGCATCCTCTCGTTCACCAAAATGCTGGGCGCCTTGCAGGATGCGGGCAACACGACCACGCTCGCGGGCTACCTCAACCTGCTTGGCGACAGCGGTTTGCTGTGCGCTCTGAGCAAGTACAGCGTAGACCTTGCACGGCGCAGGGCAAGCATCCCCAAGTTCCAGGTCTACAACAACGCCCTTTGCACGGCGCAAACCCATTTGACCTTTGAACAGGCTATGGTCGACCGCAAAACGTGGGGGCACTTCGTGGAGTCGGGCATAGGTGCTTACTTGGTGAGCCAGGCGTTTATGTATGGTATGGAAGTGTATTATTGGCGCGAGCGTAACGACGAGGTCGACTTCGTGCTGCGTTATCGCGGGCAGATGGTGGCCATCGAGGTGAAGAGCAACGCAGAGAAGCAGACCGCTGGTTTGCAGAAGTTTCGCGATGCCTTCCAGCCGCGCGCCGCGTTCATTGTGGGCGATGGCGGCATCAGTCTGGCCGATTTCCTCTGCCTCGATTTGCGCACGCTCTTCTGACATACCTTGCTGCCCGTCAATCGCATCCTGATATTGGGCTTGAAAAAATGCGCCTTAGTCGAAAAAATGTGCGCGGTTGTAAAAAAATCGCCGCAGATGTTTGTTTGGAAAAAGACTTTTTTACAATTTTGCCACCTATTCATTTTATGCGACGTATGCTTTTATTCACAGAACGCGTTGCACATCAACAGAAAACAAGACTAACTACTAACTATATATCAACTAAATTCTACCCATTATGAAGAAATTCTACTTTCTTTTGTTGGGCGTAATGTTGAGCGCACTGTCGATGCAGGCAGACGACTACACGATTACGCTTAACTTGGACGACGCTTCACGCTACCAGGTGCTGGTGGGCCAGGAAGAGAAGACCGACCTCGTGACCGGCGACAACGTGATTACCGCTCCCGAAAACACCAATGTCATTGTGAAGACGGTGGGCGATTACCTCTTCGAGAACATCCAGCGCACTGACTCCGAGTATCCTGAATACATCGGTAATAAGGCAGAGTGGACAGTAGGTATCTATTCCAGCTACAATGGTGTTACTTGGAACATCCGTTCCTATGATGCTGAGGCAGCCCGCGACCTGACCTGCAAGGTGATTGTTGACGCCCCCGAGAAGGTAACGGTGCAGCGTTCGGGCACCTATAGCTACGTTACACTGCAGCCGGGCGAAAACACGGTGAAGCTCGACAGCAGCAAGGAGAACCCGCTGATGATTTCGCCGAAGGATTACAGGACGTCGCTCTATCAGGTGCTGCTCAACGACGCAGTACAGAGCGCCCGTGGCACACAATATTATATTACGGTTGCCGAGGGCGACGTAGTGAAGATTGACGCCAACTACCCCGAAGTGCCCGTGGCTGTGAAGTTCACCTATGGCAGCGAAGAAGCCAAGGGCAGCATCACCAGCGTTACGGTGGACGGCCAGCCCGTGACGAACTACAACGATGACAACTTCACCGTGATGATGGGTTCAACCCTCGCCATCGAAGGCAACCAGAACGACTACACCTTCAATGCCTTCAAGGTGAATGACAATACCGAGTACTTCTCGGGCCGATACAGCACCATCATCAAGGGCGCGACCACCTTCTACATTGAGGCAGCCAAGATTGGTACCTACAAGGTGAAGGTGAATGTGGACAACCCCGAAGCTGTGCGCTTCTACAAGGGCTACAACTACAGTGGCGAACTCGTTACCTTGGCCGAGGGCGACAATGAACTCGAGGTAAGTTCGCGCAACCCCATCCTGCAGGTAAAGGCCAACGATGGCTACTACCTCACCGAACTGAGCGCAGGCGACGCCACCATCACCAGCGAGTATGACGGCTCCAAGACCATCAACGCTACCGACGGTATGGAGATTACCATCCGCACCGCACCCATCGTACGCGACAAGGTGGCCATGCTCTATGTCGACGACCGTTCGCTGGCACAGTATTATATGTCTCTGCAGCGCGCCGACCGCTTCAGCATCGACCCCGTAACGGGTTACCAGCGCGTTGAGTTCTATGAGGGCGACAACGACTTCACCCTTGGTCTCGCACAGCCCAGCACCTGCGTGGTGCTGCAGAACGGCACGCCGGTGCAGCCCAAGTACGAGGGCTCTACCACCTACCAGTTGACGCTGGCCGACGGCGACGTCATCAAGGTGTTCATGAAGGCCGAGCCCGAAACCTTCCACGTCACCTTTGACGCAGAGGGCGTGGAGGCCAGCCAGGTAGCCGTGGTGCGCGACAGCATCGTAGCCGTAAGCAACTGGCCCGAGGGTATGGACGTAGAAACGGGTACTGCCGTGACGCTCACCTCAGCCGAGGGCTACATCATGACGGTCAAGGTGAATGGCGAAGAAGTGGCAGCCGATGAAAACGGCGTCGTAAGCTTCAACGTCGACGCCGCCACCGTCGTAAGCCTCACCTCTGTGCCCACGGGCATCAGCGCCCTGCAACCTGCCGAGGCCGAAGGCAAGAACGTCTACAACGTTGAGGGCAAACTCGTGCTCCGTCAGGCCACCCGTGCCGCCCTGGGCAACCTGCCCGCCGGTGTCTATGTGGTAGGTGGCAAGAAGTGCGTTGTAGCAGGCAAGTAAGTCAGCACTTACACACTCACATGTCTTTAACTCTGAACAAATAATCCCCAGGAAGGGCGGAGACCGTTGGTCCCGTCCTTTCTTGGTTATATTCACCATTTACCCAAACTCCATGAAAAAGATGACATTGTTGGCTCTCTTCTGCGGAGCCATGCTCACGGCATCGGCACAGCGTTCGCTCGACCTCTCAAGCCGCGCCGCCCTGCGCCAGATGCGCCTGGAGCAGCGCCAGGGCGAGCAGTCAGCCTACAGCCGCCGCTTGCAGCAACTCGGCACGGCCTTGGGCGTCAAGAGCAACCACGTGATGGGCATGGTGCGCCTGGCCGACGGCTGCACCGAGGCCGAACTCACCGCTGCCGGCGTACAAGTGCTGCGCAGCCGCTACGGTTTTGCCTTTGTGGCACTCCCCATCGACAAGGTGGAACAGATAGCCGCCCTGCCCTCAGTGCGTGCCTTGCAAGTGGCACGTCCGTCGCACCCCCATCTCAAGGCAGCCCGCGAAGCCTCGGGCGTGGCCAAAATACACCAGGGCCTCGGGCTTGAGCAGGCCTACACTGGGCGCGGCGTGGTGTGCGGCATCGTAGACCAAGGCACCGACCCCAACCACATCAACTTCAAGAACGCCGACGGCACTTCCCGCGTGGGCATGGTGGCCCACGTCACCGTCAACGAGCATGCCACCTCGGCCGACGACCTCATCCGCACCAAGTTCTACGACCGCAGCACCGTGCAGAACTTCACTACCGATAGCAAAACCTCCTACCATGGCACTCACACCATGGGCATCATGGCGGGCGGCTACAACGGCGACTCGCAGGTGGCTGTGGAGCGTCCCGGCGGCGTGGCCGAAGTGGTGACGCAGGCCAACCCCTACTATGGCGTGGCCTATGGCAGCGATGTGGCCGTGGCAGCCTGCGGCACGCTCATCGACGAAGTCATTGCCTATGGCGTCGACTTCCTCATACAGTATGCTCAGGAAACCCAACAGCCCTACGTCATCAACATCTCCATCGGCAGCAACAGCGGGTCGCACGATGCACGCAGCACCATTTGCCGTTTCTTCGACTACTGCGCCTCGGAGGCCAACGCCATCATCTGCCTCTCGGCCGGTAACGAGGGCGACATGAAGCTCGCTGCCGCCAAGACGCTGACGGCCACCGACAACGAACTCAAAACCTTCATCGAGGGTTACGATGCCACGCTGGGAGGCAATCCCGTCTATGCACGTCAGGGCAGCGTCAGCATCTACAGCGACAGCGAGAAGCCTTTTGAAATCCAGGGCGTCATCTACAACAAGAGGCGCAACGCCAACGCGGCACTCTTCAACTTCACCATCGACCCCACGGCCGAGGGCGGAGCCAAGTATTGGGTTTCGTCGAAAGACTACAAGGAAGACGACTCCGACGTCATACACTCCACGCTCGGACGCTACTTCGAGGGTTACATCGGTCTGGCCTGGAGCTACGACTACGACACGAACAACTTCTACGCCCTCGTCGACTGCTATGCTGTGAACGATACCCTCAACAACGCCGACGGCAACTACATCATCGGCTTTATTGCCAAGGGCCAAGAGGGCCAGAAGCTCCACGCCTACTGCGACGGCACCTTCGCCTGGCTCAGCAACAACAACATTGCGGGCTGGGACGACGGTTCCTATAATGGCACCATCAGCGACATGGCCTGCGGCCTGAGCACCATTTCCGTGGGCTCCTACGACACCAGCGACCACTGGGCAGCCCTCGACGGCGGCCTCTACAAGGCCAACTGGAATCCCGTGGTGGGCCATGTTTCCTCGTTCAGCTCCTACGGCACGCTGGCCGACGGCCGCAACCTGCCCCTTGTGCTCGCTCCCGGCGCAGTCATCATGTCGAGCAGCAACACGCACTACGTCAATGCCGGCTACGGCAACAAGGCCACCTCGGGCGCCACGGCCAAGGGCGCCGACGGCACCACCTACTATTGGGAAAACAACAGCGGCACCTCCATGGCCTCGCCCTACGTGGCAGGTTCCATAGCCCTGTGGCTCGAAGCCGACCCCTCGCTCACCGTAGCCGACGTGCAGGACATCATTGCGCAGACCGCCGTCATCGACGACGACCTGCAGGGTGCCGACCCCGTGCAGGTGGGTGCTGGTAAATTCGACGCCTATGCCGGTCTCAAGGAAGTGCTGCGCCGCCGTGCCCAAAGCGGTGTGCGCGAGGCCCAGGCCGCCGGAAGCCGTCTGGTGGTCAGCCAGCGTGGCGATCGCATGGTCAGCGTCTTCCTGCCCGGCGCCAACGCACTGCAGGTTGAAGTCTTCTCGCTGGCCGGCGTACCCGTGCTGCGCGGCGAGGCTCAGGGCGACGAAGCCCTGCTCGACGTGTCGTCGCTGCAGCGTGGCAGCTACGTCATCCGCGTCAACGGCAAACTGTCAAAATGCTTTGTGCTGAAATAAGCCACATGGGCCGATGCCCACGCCGCCCCCTTCTCAGGGCGCACCGCGCGGGCATCGGCCACTGTGCTTAGGCTCATTGATTATTTAAGGTATATCCGCACGCTCCACCGAGGCTCCCCTCTTGTGTTGCTCTATATAATAAGGAATATACGCTTCATACAAATAACAACTACACATCTCACACACCCAATGAAACACTTATTTCACACCTGGTGCAGGTTGGTGATGCTCGTAGCCCTCTGCGGTTTCGGCTCGATGCAGGCCGCCGCCCAGAGCACCGACGAACCCATCATCACCCTCTACACCAACGCCTACCAGAACGATGGCGCCAACAACCACATCCAGCTCTGTCTGGGTAGCAACGTCGAGAGCGACTACATCGACGTGGATGCAGGCTTCGGCCGCGAAGTGCACGAACTCGTGCCCGCCCAGCTCGACCCCAACACGCAGGAGTGGACGGGTACGGTCATGACGCTCACCGTGTCGAGCGAGGGCATTGTACGCATCTACGGCGACCCCTCGCACATCAACCTCATCGACGCCCACGGCTGCGCCCTGCGCCGCATCGAGTGTTCGCAGCTCACCGGCCTGAGCATTCTCGACCTCTCGCACAACGAGCTCGAGGCACTCGACCTCACCCCCTTCCAGCAGCTCGCCGCTGTCTATGTGAACGACAACACCTTCCATGTGCAGCCCCTCAAGGTGGGTACGCCCAAGGACAACCTGCTCATTCTCGAAATGCAGAGCGTCAAGGGCCTCGACCCCTCGTTCAACCTTTCCGACTATCCCAACCTCGTCACCTTCGATGCCTGGAACGCCAGCGGCCTGCAGCGCGTCGACCCCACGGGTTGCCCCAAGCTGCAGCGCCTCTCCATCGACTCTACGCCCGTTTCCTCCCTCGACGTGTCGCAAAATGCCAACCTCGTCATTCTCAACATCAGCGAAACGGCCATACGCAACGTCGACCTCTCGCACAACCCCAAGTTGCAGCAGTTCTATGCCGACCACATGTCGGGGTCGATCAATGCCGGTGTGAAACTTGAAAAGCTCGACGTGACGCACAACCCCGAACTGGTGCACCTCTTCGCTGCGGGCAACGGTTTCACCTCCGTCGACCTCTCAAAGAATATCAACCTCTTCAACCTCTATCTGGCCAACAACAGCCTCTCGAGCATCGACCTCTCGCACAATCCCAACCTCTACAACGTCATTCTGCGCAACAACAACTTCGACTTTGCCACCCTGCCCTTGCCCAACGACGAGTGGGGACAGTATGACTATGTGCCCAACCAGATGCCCGTAGCCCGCAGCATCAAGGTGGGCGACGTGCTCGACCTCAGCAGCCGCGTGCTGCGCGAAGGCACCACCACCACCTGCGCCGTCTACCGCCTGAGCGACGCCGACCCCTCGGTGCGCGAGCCCCTTGGCGACGAGGAATACACCTATGCCGACGGTAAAATCACCTTCCTCAAGGCCATGTCCGACTCCCTCTATGTGGCCTTTGCCAACAGCGCCTTCCCCGACCTCAGCCTCGACGG
>OBLI01001853.1_pt1 | contig 19348 bp, 20 predicted proteins | sample 1519701 | NCBI WGS metagenome assembly OBLI01 (sample SAMEA3663005, study PRJEB22513) | pig gut metagenome | biome: pig gut; feature: pig-associated habitat; material: faeces | place: France | collected 2012
TTATCTCTTATGTATATATAAAGTATTTAACTTTTTAAAAATTGCCTTTTTTGCTCTCAATTGTGAAGTTTTGTAACATTGAGTTTTAAAATTGGCTTTTTTTGAGACAAAAAGTAATGTTTTTGGTATAATTTTCAATGTGTTGGGGAGATTATGAGAGAAAGATTTCTTTTATTTATAATATTATCGTGTTTGGGGATGTTTTTGTACATCTTCCAAAATTATGTAAATACGACTGTAGGTTTCGTTATTTTATGTGCGTGTATGGTTACTTATGGTTTGTATTCTATTGCTGCTACAAAGTATCAAAAGCGTAAGTTGAAGAAGCATCCGCTTGTTATCAATGAGAATTACAAACCGTTTGTTAGTATAATGATTCCGGCTCATGATGAGGAATTTGTAATCACTAATACTGTTGAAAACATTTTGAGTATTGATTATCCCAACTTTGAAGTTATTGTTATTGACGATAGGAGCACGGATAATACTGCTGCTATTATTGAGGGGTTGGCTCAGAAGCATCCGCAGGTTAAAGCTTTAATCCGTGATAAGGATGCATTCCCTGGAAAATCTGCGGTTTTAAATGTTGCTTTAAAGATTGCTAAGGGTGAAGCTGTTCTTGTATTTGATGCTGATGCAACTGTTGAGTCAGACTTTTTAAACAAATTAATTCCTCATTTAGAACCTGCTGATGTCGGTGCTGTTCAGGCCAGAAAGATTATCCGCAACAAGGATGTTAATTTCTTGACCAGATGCCAAAATAATGAGTATACTTTGGATACTTATTTGCAAGTTGGCAGAGATGCTGTCAAGGGTGCTGTTGAACTTCGCGGTAATGGTGAACTTATTAAGAGAAAAGCATTAGAGGATATTGATGGTTGGAACAATTATACAATCACTGATGACTTGGATATGTCAACAAGACTTCATATAAAAGGTTGGGACGTTCGTTTTTGCCCTGAGGCTTGTGTTTATGAAGAAGGTATAGTGTATGTCAAACCATTGTTCAGACAAAGGCGCAGGTGGCTGGAAGGTACTATTAGAAGATATCTGGAGTATTTTGGCGCTGCGATGAAATCAAAGAAAATGTCTTTGAGAGCAAGATTGGATATGGCAATTTATATCACTCAGTTTATTATGCCATTATGGTTTATGATGGAAGTGACATTTAGAGTTATTAAATTACTAACGGATAAAATTGATCCTTACAGCTTGCATAATGTCTTATGGTCTTCACTTATTGTATCAATGGCGGTTGGCTTAGGCTTCTTGTTTGCAATACGTTACAGTTTAAGAAGATATGACAATGTCCCAAGAATTAGTGCTTTGAAGCAAGCAATGGAAACGACAATATACTTTTTAGCAATCTGGTTCCCAATGGAATTGTTTATTTGTGGTAAGATATTGTTCTGTAAGAAAGATATGAACTGGGGTAAGACTGCCCATGGTTTGGTAAAAGAAGAACAAAATAGACTAGATAGTCTGGATAATGCAGACAAAGATAAAGAAGACCAATCTGTTTGTGATAGTGTAATGGCTTCTTAAGTAATAAAATGATAAAAGATTTAATATAGCGAGGTATAAATTAATGATGACAGATGTTGATAATTTTCAATATGTAAGAGAACACGTAAGAATGGTGCCGGATTTTCCGAAAAAAGGCATTATGTTTTTAGATATAACAACTGCAACCAAGGATGCAAAATCTATGCAGTATATGACAGATTTTTTGTATGAAACTTTTAAAAACGAAAAAATCGACTATGTTGCAGGTATAGAATCTCGTGGTTTTATCTTTGGTGCTCCGCTTGCTTATAAATTGAATGCAGGTTTTATTCCAATAAGAAAACCAAATAAACTTCCTGCTGATACTGTAAAAGAAACATATTCTTTAGAATATGGTACTGATACAATTGAAATGCACGCAGATGCTTTGAAATCCGGTGATAAAGTATTAATTATTGACGATTTGTTGGCTACAGGTGGAACTGCTGTTGCCGCTTGCAACCTTGTTAAAAAAGTTGGCGCAGAACCGGTTGCAGCAGCATTTATTATTGAATTAAATCCGCTTAAAGGTAGAGCAAAAATAGAAGCAGCTGGTGTTAAAGTTGTTTCTATGCTTGATTATGATTTGGATTAATCTTGGTGTAATTTTACAATAAAAAAAAGATGCGATTAAAAACTCGCATCTTTTTTTATGATTCTAAGATTAAATTTCATCTCTAGCAAATAAATTTAAAAACGCATATATATGTTTCATCTTAGATTTTGGTAGAATTTTTTCTGCTATTACAGCACTTTCCTCTAATAGAGCAATTCTTTTATCTAATGTTTTTGGATATTTTTGTTTTGTAGAATAAATAAAAATATCAGCTTCTGTTTTCAAATCTTTATTTTGTTCAATTTTATTTTCCAACAACAAAGGAATTTTATTAGCTCTTTTTGATTGTTCAGATGTCATACATTTTCTTACATTACTAATTTTATTTAACTCTGTATAAAAAGAAACAAGTGCAGCTCCATGCAAATTGTTTCTATTAGCAGTTTGCAAAAAATTTTTAATATGTTCTTTGCTATCAGTATTGTTAATAGTACTTTGCACCATCAATTTTGCGCTATTGTTTAAGTTTGTTATTGGGCTCGTGTTTACCATAAAATTACCTCAATTAATTATAAGTCAAAAGGGCTTTCCTCTTTATAATAATTCTTTTTGCCCTTTTTGATTTTTGCATTGCGTTTTTTTACGTCGTCAGAAACGTTTTTGTAAGCATTATCCAGTGAAATTTTTGCGATAGGTTTGTTTGTAGCTCTATCATTAACAATTAGCCAAAAAGATTGTTTAACATTGCTCACAGAAAACGAAATTTTGCCGGCATATCTATCCCCTGGTTTGAGTTGTGAGAACAATAATTTTGTATCACCAAATATTGAAGGATTGAATACTGCGTTATAATCGTTCATCAATGCCAAATCCATGCCGGAAAATGCTTTTTTAGACATGTTTGATATTGATAACGATAACGTTATTGTGTTAACTTCTCCAAACGGATCCTTTTCATATAAAATATTTGCGATTCTGATATCAAGTCCGGGATAATTAATCTCTTTTTGTTTAAGAGCTTCTTCTCTATATACAGGAAGCTCTGTATTGGATAGGATTTTTACCTTAATTTCATCCCCAGGAGCAATAAGTACGTTTTTACCTTTACGATATAAAGACATTCCAAGTCCGATAGTTCCGCCTAATGCTGCACCACCGGCAACCGTGTAACCTTGTGATGCAATTGCAGCTTCTAAACCAAGTGCTTGTATTGCAAAAATTCCACCGGCAACTCCTCCAACCGCAGTATAACCGACATCGGTTGCTATTATTTTCGTTGCAGCTTTTAATGGATGAAGTTTTGTAGACATTTTCCCTTCTATAGGAATTTCACGTCCATCGGGAGTGACAAGATAATCAAAACTCAAACTCAAATGTCCATCTCGACCAAGCCTTTTTGCTTCACTGGTTTGAATAATGGTCCCATGCGCAACGGTTCCTTTTGGAATAATAACTCCTTTATCTCCCATAACATCGCTTGTAACTTCTGCAAAAAATTCATCACCTTCCAGCGAAAAACTTCCGTCTAGAACTTGTGAAACGGTCATTTCAATAACATCTTTTTTATCAAGTGTATCTTTTTTATCAGTAAAAAGCTCTTTGTCCAATTGCGAATATTGATCGTCAAATTCAGCATGACCTTGAAACGGGATTTCTGCAATCGCCGTATTCATCACAAGAACACTTGATAATAATAATCCTGCTAACCTCTTCCTCATACCCCAATTATACTATGTTTTTTAAAAAATTCAAAATGTTTTATATAAGAAATTTGGTTGAATATACTAATACTATAAAAAGATATTGCTTAAAATACGTTTGCTTTAACCCACCCGCATTCGTACGGCTCACGCAGTTCACCTACGACTGCGACCTCCCTAATCAGGGCGGTCTGTTCTATTTTCTAGACAAAAGTAGGTTAGGGACTACCTGACAATATTGATAACTCTAATTCTGTTTCACAAGCAAACTATTATAAATATCAATTGTTGCAGTGCAAATTCTCAGCTCTCTATCAACAAGGCTTTTTATTGTATTTTTATAGCATAATAATAATGCGCAATCCAAACCACTTTCTAAAGCTTTTCTTATTGGCTCATAAATCTCACGAGGGCGTGTTCTTGTTTCAATTTTATCAGCAAGAAAAATTATTTTTTCAAAAGTTGTCATGTTAACTTTACCAATAGTATGCCAACGAATTGCAGACAAAATCTCTTCATCTTCAATTCCAAATTCTTGCTTAGCTATATAAGCTCCGACCGGTGCATGATGTGTTTTGGGGCTACACAATTCGCCTTCCTCAAGATGAATTTTTGTATTAATAATTTCCATTGTTTTATCTTTAGCCAAGTGTTTTGCACAATCATGAATTAAGCCTGTAAAATATGCTTTTTCTTCATCGCAGCCAAATTTTTTAGCAAGCTCCCTTGCGCATTCCGCTGTTCCCAAGGAATGTTCATATCTTTCTTCTGACAAATTTGCTTTTAACCAATTATTAATATATTCATACGTACAAGTCATTTTTATCTATATAATCCTTAACTTCTTTTATGTTATCGTTCTTATTTTTTCTAATGTCAGTGGATGATACATCCAAAAATTCCATTGGCGCCATTTCATAATCCCAACCGGACTTGTCACTTAATTCTACTCCGCGCGGAAATACAATAAAGTGTACTAAATTCTTCAATTCATCAGCTTTGTACCAGCTGTTGATTTTTTCAAAAGCATCTGTTCCGATAAGGAAGTTTAATTTCTCTTTTATATTATATTGCTCTATAATTTTTTTTACTGTAATTAAGGAATAAGAATTAGCATCCCGCTTGTATTCTATATCAGAAACTTCAAATTTGGAGTTTTTAGAAGTTGCAAGTTCAACCATTCTGTATCTGTGTTCCGCGAGATTTGCGCTAATCTCTTTGTGTGGCGGTATATATGCAGGGATAAATATGATTTTTTCGAATCCATAATGCTGCAATGCAAAATTTGCCATCCTAAGATGTGCTTCATGTATTGGATTGAATGTCCCTGGAAATATACAAATTGCCATGCAAAACCTTTCTTGACATAATTTTACATCAAGAAAAATTGTTTTGCACTAGAAATTACTTTTCAGATAAGACTTAATAACAAGGGAAGAAATTCTTGCAAATATATTCCTTATCGTTCTTCTATGCTTCCGCAATCATAAGTTTAATCGCTTCAACTGCAGTCTTAATTGCACTTTCAGTATCGTGAGCAACAGGGTTTTCCAAACCTTGTTTTTCTCTTTCTTGATTAGCTACAACTAAGAATATTGAGCCGACTTTTACTCTCAAGAAACTTGCAACAGTGAACAAAGCTGCTGATTCCATTTCAGAAGCTAGACATCCCAGTCTTAACCAAGCATTCCACTTGTTCAAAAGTTCATAATTAACCGGCATAATATCAGGGCTGTGTTGACCATAAAAAGAGTCTTTACATTCTACAACACCAACGTGGTAAGGTTGGTTAAGTTTCTTAGCAGCATTTATCAATGATGTTACTATATCATAATTTGCAACTGCAGGGAATTCAATAGGTGCGTACTCTTTAGAAGTTCCTTCCATTCTTATCGCGCCTGTTGCAATAACTAAATCGCCACTTTTAACATCTAAATCCATACCGCCGCAAGTACCGACTCTGATAAACTTTTTGCCACCGACTTTAACCAATTCTTCCAACGCAATTGCTGCAGATGGGCCGCCAATACCTGTAGAAGTTACACTGACCTTAACTCCATTTAAGTAACCTGTGTAAGTGGTAAATTCTCTTCTATCTGCAACTAATTTTGCATCATCAAAATATTTTGCAATTTTTTCACATCTCTTTGGATCCCCAGGGAGAATAACGTATTCTCCGATATCTCCTTCTTTTAACCCAATGTGATATTGTGTTCCGTCTGTTGAATATTTCATATAAATCTCCTTTAGAAAAAACTATTTTAGCAATAATGTTTGTAAGTGTCAATATGAAAAAAGCTCCAAAAAATTGGAGCTTTTTTTCATATTGTTTTTGTCAGGCATTGCCTGACCTACTACTCTCAGATGGAACTAGGGTAAATAGGTGTGTTATAACAATTCTTTTAAATAGTTAGGCAAAGCAAATCTTGCGTTATGATATTCTTTATTATAGATTTTGCAAGTTTTAGTAATAGCTTCGCCTCTTCTTTCATCCCAATAAGAAAGTGGTTCAACGGATTCAGAACAGAATGCCCACGCCCAATATCCGCCAGGGTAAGTTGGAATATTAGAAGTGTATGTTGAACAAATTGGGAATACTTTTTTAAGAAGGTTATACATTTTTCTGATTTCTTCTTTATTAGTAAAAGGTGATTCAGATTGAGCTGCCATAATACCACCTTTTTTCAAAGAGCGTTTTACGTTTGTATAAAATTCTTCTGTAAACAAGCCTTCCCCCGGTCCCATAGGATCAGTTGAGTCAATAAGTACGATATCAAACATATCTTCTTTATCTTTAATATATTCAATTGCATCTTGAACAAGAATTTCGCATTTAGGATTATCAAGTTCACAAGCAATCGTTGGTAAATATTTTTTGCAAGCATCAATTACCATGCCATCAATTTCACAAAGAACAACTTTTTCAACAGTATCGTGTTTAAGAACTTCTCTAACAGTACCGCCATCTCCACCGCCAATAACAAGAACTGTTTTTGGCGCTTTGTGGTGCATCATAGGAATATGTGCAATCATTTCGTGATAATGATATTCATCACCTTCTGTTGTCATCATCAAATCATCCAATGTCAAAACACGTCCTAATGTTGAATCAGATTCGAAAACTTCTACTTTTTGAAAAGGTGATTGTTCACAGAACAATGTATTTTTTCTTTTAATAGCGATACCATAACCGCCAGGTGTTATCTCTTGATAAAATTCTGTCATAGTTTTATACTCCCTGCTAATATATGTATGTGCAGGTGGAATACTTCCTGTCCTGCTTCTTTTCCTGTGTTAATAACTGTTCTATAAGATTTTAAGCCGGCTTTTTTTGCTGCTTCTTTTACAGTCATCATTAATTTGCCCAATAAAACTTCGTCATCTAATTCATTCAATGATTCTACGTGCTTTCTTGGAACAACAAGTAAATGTGTATCCGCTTTTGGATTAATATCCTTGAATACAACTGCGTATTCATTTTCATAAACAAATTCTGTATTAAAATCACCGTTGATGATTTTGCAGAAAATACAATCTGACATAGCATTCTCCTTCTAATGTATACAATTTTACCAAAAAAGAAGGGGATTTTTATAAATAGAGAGGTAAATGTGAATTTATGTAAACTATTTTTAATCCAATCTTAATTCAGCATTTTCAGTATCTACTATTTCGCTTTCAGTTTCATAATATTCTTGCGAAAGTTGTGTATCTGTGATTTTTGCATCTACAAGTTTTTTCAAAACCTCAATATAATCAAGGCATTTTTTACCTTTTATACCAATAGTTTCCATTTGAATTTCACCATTTGGTAATAATTTTATTTTTAATTTTTTTGACATGGTATTCTCCATTTAATTTTATATTTCACAAGTAATTTAATACCACCCGCATTTGTAACTCGCTACCGCTCGAACATCTACGCCCTCCTTAACGAGAGATGAAAGTGAATGATTAATCCAGATTAACTGTTATAACAATTGTATTATCATCATAGACTTCTTCGTCTTCAATTTTCATATTGTTATCTTGTAGTTTTTCCACAATATGATTATAGCTTTGTTCTTGAGCATTTATTGCATACTCAGAGCCAATACTGCTAATTTCTGTTTCAATATTAGTCGTTGATAAATAGTTAATAGTTAAATAATATGGCTTATCGGCTTCTGTTTTTTCGAAAGTTAACTCGTATTCGCCACTCTTGCCCCTTATTTGTCCAAACTCGTTTTCTCTCAAGTTTTCAATTCCATGTTCGGATAAAGTTTTAATCAATATTTCTTTATCCATAAAAGGTGTTTCTAAACTTTTTTCAAGAAATTGTTTTTCTGAAATAACTTGCACCTCTTCACAAGGAGCCTGTATATCATTGTTATTCGTTTGATAGTTAGTTGTATTCAAACCTTCTTCATCAAAACCGTTTATGTTTCTGGAAGCTTCTACACCTTGAGCCACCGCAGCACCTATTATCCAAGCTAAAGCCCAAGGAAGGGCAAATACTGTACATGACATAATTTCAATATTCTCCTATTAAAAATCTAAAGTTCTGCCGCCACGGCTTGCTGAAACATTTTCTTGATTATCTTCTTTCTTATACTCTTTCAAGTTAGAAGTTTTTGTCGCAGACACAGCTCTTACATTAGCCCAAGCTCTAAGAGTAAGGATTTGTTCTCTTTGCGTTGTAGATAAAGGAACTGTTGTTTCTATATTTCTAGTCAAATCTTCAAATTTGAGCGGACGATTTTCAAAAAAGGCATCGCACAAAGCGGACACAACAACTTGTTCTATTTCAGAACCAATAAAACCTTCTGTCATTTTGGCAAGTTCTGTACAAATATTTTTGATACCAGCTACTTCACTTGCTACTTCTTTATTCTTAAGTCGTTTTTCTAAATGTAATTTAAAAATTTCTTTTCTTTCTGTTAATGTTGGCAAATCTACAAAGAAAATTTCATCAAAACGTCCTTTTCTTAGAAGTTCCGGCGGTAGATTGTTAATGTTATTTGCTGTCGCTATTACAAAAACCGGTGATTCTTTTTCCTGCATCCAAGTTAAGAACTGACCGAATATTCTGGAAGATACACCGCTATCACCATTAGAACCTAAACCGCTTAGCCCCTTTTCTATTTCATCAATCCAAAGTATGCAAGGTGCAACAGCTTCTGCAGTCGCAAGAGCTCTTCTCATATTTTCTTCTGAACTACCAACAAGGCCGGAAAAAACTTTACCAAAATCTAGTTTTAGTAATGGAAGTTGCCAAATTGTACTCATAGCTTTTGCTGTTAAACTCTTACCACAACCAGGGACACCGGTTACAAGAACACCTTTTGGAGCCGGTATACAATATTTTTTAGCCCTTTCAGACCAAGAATTATTTCTCTTAAGTAACCAGCTTTTCAAGTTATCTAAACCGCCAATATCGTTTATAGAATATTCTGAACGAATAAATTCCAAAATTCCTGTCTTCTTAATTACCTGAATTTTTTCTTCCAAAATTGTTGATAAATCTTTTATATCAATTTTGCCATCGTTAACCATTGCAAGAGCAAAAGCGCCTTCTGCTTCCTGTAAAGTTAATCCTAAAGCTGCCTTGCATAATTTATCCGTATCATCTTCTGATAAATTTGCTTCTACACCACTATTTTGTTTTAGCATTGCATTAAATTTATCCTTGATTTCAGAAAGCGTTGGTAGAGGAAAATCAAAAATTGTAATCTCCTTTTGCAATGATTCAGGTATCAATAAATCCGGTGCAATGAAAAATACTGTCTTTCTTACGGTTCCGAGTTTTAAATCAGGAATAATATCTCGAATTTTTCTTATTACGTTATAATCAGGAGTTCTGTTTTTAGGTCCAAAATTAACGTTAAAATCATACAAAATAAAAACGGCATCTTTATCGTATTTTCTAACGTATTCAAGCATTTTACAAGGACAAGTTGTGTCAGAAACAGCTTTTTTTAGTGTATCGTTATAAAGTCCGGCTGTTTGTGTCCAAGTGAAAACTTCTCTTGGATATTTTACTTGTTTTTCATCTGTTACAATTGATTTAATGTATTTTGTAACTCTATCTTCTTCAAAAGTTGGGATATAAATCATCGGGAATCTTGCCCTGATTAAATTTGGTAATTTGTATGCGCACATAATATTTCCTTTTTTATTTTACTTATACCATCCAGAATTTCAGATGTAATCATTTTATTGAAGGAAAATTATTTATTTTAAAATTTTCTTTGCAATTTCTTCAAAGTTTCCCATACCATTCATAAATACAATACCACTTTTAGATATATTAACTTCAACTTTATTTTTATATTTTGTAAAAATCTCATCATTGTATCTGTTCGTTAAAAAATGATATCTCTGATTAGAAGAACCGCACCAAGGACGAGAATAATCAACTTTATCCACCTCAAAAGCCCCGTCTATCAATAAGTCTGTATTTTCTAGAAGCAATCTATTCTTATCGTTCAATCTTAAATTTTCTACTAAATCTCCGGTAAAACAAAGGACTCCAAGCCCTGCATCTTTTATTTCTTTTGCAATAATTCCAAGAGCTTCTGCTTGCTCAAAAGGTTCTCCACCAAGAAACGTTACACCTTCAATTCCCGCTTGAGCTTTAATATCCGCAATGATATCTTCTACATCCATAAGCACTCCGCCAGAATGTGACCAAGTATGGACAGCCTGACAACCTTTGCAATGTCGAGAGCAACCTTGTACCCAAATGCAATATCGTGTTTGAGGACCTTCAACTTTTGTCTTCTTTAAGATATTAAATACTCGAAGTTTCATAAATCCACATTTCTCTCATTATTTAACATAGTTGTGTTGTCATTTTGCGCATTCTCTTCTTTTGGCAAAATCATTGCAATATTTTCTTCTCCATTCTTATAAGTTTCACTGCGCTTTTCTTCTTTTATACAGTTATTAGTTTTCATCCTAACTCGCTGTTGATTTTTTCTGTATAAAAATATTAACAGTATATAAAACAAGAAAAATCCTATATTCAAAGGTATTGGAGAAATATTTTCCCCTTGAGTCGATAATATTATAATTCTAAATACAATTGGAATTGACAGGAGTAATAATATTGTATTTAACCCACGATTAATTCTTATTTTTATAGGTTCCGGTGGTAAATTTTGTTCTTCAGATTTTTTAAAAGTAGGCATAATAAAAATTGCAATAATTAACCAAGTTGGAACTCCAAATATTAACATTACTACAATTATAAGTGCATAAAGAGCTGCATATCTTAACATCACCAAAATTAAAATAGTCTTTAATATTAGTTTTAAATCTATAAATGCCATTTTTTACAAATCCACATTTCTCTCGTTGTAATGCTCCATTTTCTTACCCCCTTTTATTTCTGATAAGAAAAGTCTAGGCTTTAATTTATCAGCCATTGCCGGTTGAACATTTAGATATGACAAAAATTCGTCAACAGTTTTAAAACCGCCGATTTCACTTCTGCGCTTTATTGCTTTTTTCGCCATTATTACACTTATTCCAGGTAAATCAGTCAATTCATCTTGGCTTGCGTTATTAATATCAACTTTTTTAACATCATCTTGTTTTACACCTATTTTAGTACTTCCTTTATGCCCCTCTGCACTCATAGGATTTTCTATAAGTTTTTCTTCCACAACCAAACCATAAAGTTTACATTCTTCAATCAAGCCGTCATAAGTTTTATTGTAACTAAAATTTTTGCAGAACATATTCCAAACTTCTTCCATAGAATGTATGTTGGTTTTTATCACTTTAAATGAACGATAAAAATTGGCATCCGGTTTCTTTTCTACTCCTCGTATGCTAACACCGTCTGCACCTAATATCAGGTAACAGTTGTCATTAGAAAGCCTTAAATTTTTCCAAATATCTTGATAGTCGTTTAAAAATACTTTAGCTGTTGCTAAAGCGTCTGTTCTGCGAATTCTTCTGCCATTATCCATCGTATCTTTTTTCATAAAAGTAATAAATAGAATGTAAGATACAATTCCTACTACAGAGATAACAGTCATTTGCAGAGGAAACATTCTAAAACCATAAAAGATTGCTAATATCAATATAAATGCAAGACGAGCTCTGTCAAACAATGGCAACCTTAGCATATTGTATAAACTTTCCTATAATATAATCCTACCCCAGCTATTGCCAATATCATATCTGGCATAAATGCTGCCAATGCAGGCGGTAAAGAGCCGGCCTCACCAAAAGACAAAGAAAGCGCTCTTATTAAATAGTATGCAAATATAATAAGAATACTAAATAAGAAACCTCTATTATATCTAACTCTTGGAGGTGTAATTGCCAAAGGAACACCAATAAGTACCAGTACAATAGTAGTGATTGGTAGTGCAATTTTATCAAACAAGCTTATTTTTAGGATATGCTTGTCCGGAATATCGTTCTTTGCAAGTACTCTACATAACTGAATAAAATTGTGCTGATTTGCTAAATTCTTATCCAACTCTTTAGTTAAGTCCATGCCGAATTTAAGATTTGTATCCTCAAATAAAGTAGTATCAAGAGTTTTACCGCTATCTGTTACTGTATAAATTGCACCTTTTTGGAATTCCCAACCTCCTGGAGTTGTAGCACCTTCTCTAGCTTGTAATAATTGAATAGTTCCTTCTTTTGAAGCATCAAGAACAGTTATATTATGTAATCTGGCGTTTGTGCAATCGCCGACATAGAATAAACGTTTTAGCAGACCATTATCTTTGGTTTCTTTGAATGTAAAATTCTGCTTTCCTTCCGGTACATTCTTTTGGCTAAAAGCTACGCCGGCAAGCTTGGTAGATAATCTTGTTGAAAAAGGTACAATTGTTTCGTTAATAACAAAACTTGTTAAGCACATACCTATCGCAAATACGAAAATTGGCTTTGCAATACGGTTTAAGCCGATACCACAAGCTCGCATTACTGTAATTTCAGAACTTAAACTTAAGCCATTAAGTGTCATAACCGTTGCAAGCAAAACGCCCATTGGAATCGTCATAACGAAAACTTCCGGCAAGTGTAGAATAATCATAAGAATAGCATACTTAAACGGAATTCCGTACATTGAGATTTGCTTAATTAAGGTTATAAAGGTATCAGATGCAAAAATAATAGATGTAAAAACAAGAACACCCATTAAAAACATCTCAATAACTTGCTTCAAGATGTATTTATCTAAGCGTTTCATGTTTTTTAAATCATATATTAATTTTTTTATAAATTCTTTCATAAGCTCTCTGAGTATTATACCAGAAAAAAAGGTTAGGGTATAAAATTATTCATTTGTAACATAATTTTCTTTTAAAAACTTCACAAAGTAAGATGATATTGCCGGAATTATGCTTAATATAACTAAAACATTCATTATTCCATAGCGTTCTGCAACAGCTCCAAGTATAGACATACAAAGAGCTACAATTCCCCAACAAAAACCGTTTATAAAACCGGCTACAATACTTTTATATTTAGGCAAAGTTCTTTGCGCCCAAACCATTGTGACAGGCTGTGCTAACATTGTTGTAAAACCAATTACAAAGAATACTGCCAGAGATAATGCCGGATGATTTTTGTAAACAAGTGCGAATAAACATATCATTGGGAAAGTTGCCCACATTGAGAAATATACAACCGGTTTTGAACCCCATAGTTTTTCTGCTCTTGGACTTACAAATGATCCAATTGCGCCGGCAAAGACAAATAGGAACAAGGCTGAACCTATGTAGAATGGTGAATAGCCCATTCCTTTCCATAGAAATGGTAATAATATACAAGAACTATTTGTAATCAGCGATTTCATCATTGATACCAACATCAGGTAATTCATTTGTCTGTTACCTAAAATTTCTTTAAATGATTTGAAGAAATCTTTGCGTTCCGGTTTTTTTTCTATGCTGGATAATTTAGGTACAAACAAGAACATCATTAGAGCTAATGTTAAACCAAAAATTGAAGTATAAGAAATCATCCCCAAACCAAGAACTTGGGTGATAAGCGCTGCCATAAGAGGACCAAATGCAAAGCCAAGTGAACCCATACTTATAAATACGCCCATTGTGTTTGAACAATCTTTACCTGTAAAATAATTTACGAAGCCCATTGATTGAGGGTGGAAAAAACTTCCGCCTAAACTTCCAAGAATCATAAATATTAATAGTACGAAAATATTTGGAGCTGCAGGTGTCAGTGGTATAAATAATGATGCAAGAATTAGTCCCCAAAAAATAAAAAATCTTTTCAAAGTATTGTCTGCAATGAATCCGAAAATCGGCTGCAGCATAGAAGAACATATATGCGAAATACTTATAATAACAGTTGCGATAGCCATTGAAAAACCTAATTTAGACGCGATGAAAGGCATTATAGGGTTAAGAAAGCCACTATAAACATCTGCTAACAGGTGTGCTAGACATAACCAAATGATTGCATTTCTTGTGTTTTGTAAACTCTTTTCCATACAATTACATTATATTTCAAACCAAATTGATTAATCAAATTCCTAGTGTTATAATAAGTCTATGAGTTCGGAAGCTGAAGATAAAAGTTTAAAAATGGTTGGGCTGGAGCTCATGTTCCTTACCCCAGAAAAATATACCCACGAAGATGGGATTACTGCTGTCGAGTTGGCTAAGTTAGTTAATCTGCCGCTTGATATTGTAAAGAAAAAACTTCAGATTCTGAAAGACAAAAATATCGTAAGGGTTAAAGGGATTAATCCCAAATGTTGGCTTTTTGATGAATATAATTTTCAGCGTCTTGATGACGATGACGAGATTTTTCATTTGTTATGCAACTTTGAAGATGTTGATTTTGATAAGTATTTTACGTACTAATCTATAATTTAAGTCTTTTATTATATTTTTGTGCGATAATTATTAAGTATTTATACACAAAGGAAGGATATAATTATGTCAGAAGTAAGAGTAAGAATTGCTCCGTCACCAAGTGGTAATTTGCACATTGGTACAGCAAGAACAGCTTTATTTAATTATTTATTTGCAAAAAAGAATCACGGTAAGTTTATCTTGAGAATTGAGGATACTGATGCAGAAAGAACAAGTCAAGCTTATGTTGACAATATTTTTGACAGCTTGAAAGCTTTGGGCTTAAACTGGGATGAAGGTCCTGATGTAGGCGGTGATTATGGCCCTTATACACAATCTCAAAGATTTGATATTTATCCAAAATATATCCAAAAACTTCTTGACGAAGGTTTTGCTTATGAATGTTTCTGTACTCCTGAAGAATTGGAAGCAGAAAAAGAAGACGCAACTAAAAATAAACAAGCTTATGTTTATTCTAAAAAATGCGAACATTTAACAGAAGAAGAAAAAGCAAAATTGAGAGCAGAAGGTAGAAAACCTGCTATCAGATTTAATGTTGCAAAAGCTCAAAAAGCTTTCCATGACACTTCTATTTTAGAATTTGATGACCTTGTAAAAGGCAAACTTCACATGGATACAAACCTTATTGGCGATTTTGTTATAATGAAATCAAATGGAGCTCCAACATACAATTATGCAGTTGTTATTGATGATGCTTTGATGAAGATTTCTCATGTAATCAGAGGTGAAGACCATATTTCTAATACTTATAAACAAATTTTGATTTTTGAAGCTTTAGGCTTTGAAGTTCCAAGATTTGGTCACTTGGGTATGATTTTGGCTCCGGATAGAAGTAAACTTTCAAAAAGACATGGTGCAACAGCTGTTTCAGATTTCGTAGAACAAGGTTATTTGACAGAAGCTCTTGTAAACTTTGTTGCTCTATTAGGTTGGGCTCCATCTGACGGTGAAGAAATTAAACCTGTTGATAAGATTGCAGAAGATTTTAGAATCGGCGAAATTTCATCTTCTAACTCAATTTTTGAATACGATAAATTGAAATGGATGAACAGCCACTATATTAAAATGCTTCCAAAAGAAGAATTGAGAACAAAACTTAAGAAATATTTGACAAAATATGATTTGAGCGAATTAACAGAAGAACAATTCAATAGAATGATTGATATTACTTATGAACCATTAACCTTGTTATCAGATATTACTGATGCAGTTGCTTATTTCTTCGGTGGCGATAAGGTTGAAGTTGATGAGAAAGCACAAGCTGAATTAGATTCTGAACTTTCTCAAGATGTTCTTAAGACTTTTGTAAGTGAAGCTGAAAATTGGGAATGGACAGAAGAAAATCTTCATGACAAATTAGCTGATTTTAGAGCTAAATTTAAAGAAGAAAAAGGTTACAAACCTAAATTCACTATGTGGGCAATCAGGGCAGCTGTTACAGGTAGATTATGCGGTGCTGATATGGTTGCAACTCTTGCTATTATTGGTAAAGAAAATTCTTTGAAGAGAGCAAAAGCAGCTATCAAAACTGCCTAGTTTAAAAAAATAGAACTAAAAAACAGGATGTGGTTATATAATCACATTCTGTTTTTATGTATAATGGTTGGAGAAAGTTTTTAAGGAGAGAGTTTTGTTAAAAAGAATTTGTGTACTGGCGTTATTACTATTTTCAACGCTTCAAGCTAACAGCTACGAGCTGATTTTACCTACACAAAAGAATAGTATTACAAATTCTAATTATGCTCATTTTGTGGGAAAGGCGCAAAATTCAGAATCAATTATGATAAATGGTGAAAGAGTGTTCCCAGCTTCTAATGGGGCATTTGCGCATTCTGTAAAATTAAAAGAAGGAGAAAATCGAGTTTTAATTCGCTCTAACTACAGTACACAGGTTTATAGGTTTAATAAGAAAACTCCTATATGTGCAAAACCGGCGGAGTTAGAAGAATTCGATATTAAACCAATGTTTGTAAAGCAAGATAATACTCCTTTGAGAAGTACACCGGTGGATGCGGGATTGAATAGAATTGCGCATTTGTTCAAGGATACGACAGTTTTAATTAACGGCGAAAAAGGCGATTTTTATCGTGTATTCTTGGCAAAAGATAAAATTGCTTGGATTGCAAAAAAGGATTTAATAGAAGTTTGTGACGAAAATGCTGTCGGTACTTTTATTAATATGGATAGTCAAAAATTCAAGAATGCTACTGTGCAAACTATTACTTTTACAAAGAATTTACCTTATACCGTGGAAGTTAAAGACAAAGAAATTCTGTTCAGAATTTATAATCCGGAATTTTCGACTTCTTCCGTGTATACTTTAAATATTCCAAAACCTGAAAAATATTTTTACCACGTATCGTTAGAGAATGGGCAATATACATTTAAAGTTTGTGAATTGACTAAAAGTCTGGAAGATGTTACTGTCGCAATTGATGCAGGACATGGTGGTACGGAAAAAGGGGCTATCGGGTGTCTTGGAAATATGGAAAAGGATATTAATCTGAATGTTGCTTTAGAATTACAAAAACAATTGCAAAATTTAGGTGTAAATGTTGTTATGACTCGAGAATGCGATGGTAACATGTCTTTGAATGACAGGGTAAAACTTGCAAAAGACAACAATGTTGATATTTTTATAAGTATTCATCATAATTCAATTGGTGATGTAAAATTCAATACTTTTAAACATAAAGGGACAAGCGTTTATTATTTCAATCCAAATTCAAAACGATTTGCGGAGGTTGTGGAAAAAAATGTGACGAAGTCTGCCGGAACTCATAAGGATGGAGTTAAAACAGCAAGCTTTGCGGTTATTCGCCCTGTAGATTATGTTGGAGTTTTGGTTGAAACTTCTTATATGATAAATCCTTCGGATTCAGTTTTATATAATACTCCGGATTATGCGCATAATGTTGCAAAAGGAATTGTTGATAGTGTTGTAGAGTATGTAGGAAAATGAATATATTTATAAATTATATTTGTTGGGGTAGAAACCCTAATCTACGATTAATCGGGTTCAGAATGACACTAGTATATTTGGTTTTCTACCCCAACAAATCTTCTTTCTTTTTGTGCTAAAATATTATTATGGTAAACACATTTGAAGATGTTATTTCACAAATTAAAGACCGGCTGGATATAGTAGATGTAATTTCACAATACGTTGTTTTAAAAAAGAGCGGAGCCAATTATTTGGGAATCTGTCCTTTTCATAATGACAAAAAACCTTCTATGTCTGTTAGCCCGTCCAAAGGGATTTTTAAGTGCTTTTCTTGCGGTGCCGGAGGAGATGCTTTACATTTTCTTGTAAAAATACAAAATAGAGAATATAAAGACGTAATTTTAGAGCTTGCAGAAAAATACGGAATAGAATTACCTACTAAATACCATGCCTCTTCTGATACAAAAAATCAGAAAAAAGAAATGATTAAGGCATGTGAAAAAGCCGCAAAGTTTTATCATCAACAATTGAGAAGTGCAGATGACGCTAATAAGGCTATGACAGCACTTAGAGCCAGAAGTGTTGATGATTCTGTCATTGATAGATTTACATTAGGTTGGGCTCCAAATAAATACGACACACTTTATAAAGAATTAAAAAAAGAGTTTAAAGATGAAATTCTAGAAAAAGCCGGTCTTATTCTTAAATCTAATTCCGGTGGGTGGATTGATAGATTTAGAAATAGAATAATTATTCCTATTCAGAATGAAAATGGTGAATACGTGGCTTTTGGCGCTCGTGCTGTAGATGAAGGACAAAATCCAAAGTATTTAAACTCTTCTGACTCTCTAATTTATAATAAGAGCAAATTGTTGTTTGGACTTTATACTGCACAGCAAGCGATAAAAGACAATGATGGTGTATTGGTTATGGAAGGGTATTTTGACGTAATATCAGCCCAAGCACATGGAGTAGAAAATGCCGTTGCTTCTTGCGGAACCGCGTTAACTCACGACCACGTAAGACTTCTTTCCAGATATACAAAATCAAGACGAATATTTTTATCTTTTGATACTGATAAAGCAGGCATAAATGCGACAAAACGAGGAAGTTCTGTTATTAAGGAAACTCTATCTGCGCTGGGTGAAGTAAAGCAATTCGACGAAAGTCATATTTCATCAGGAATTGATAATAAATATGCTTGTGAAATTCGTGTTGTATCTCCTCCGCAAGGAAAAGATCCGGATGAATTTATAAGGACAATGGGTGGTGATGCGTTTAAGGAATACATTAATAATGCACCGCTTTTGATAGATTTTCTTTTAAATAATATTTTGCAAAATAAAAATTCTGCAAAAACTCCGCAAGAAAAAGCCATGCTTGTTGAACAAATTCTTGAAATTTTAAAAGATGTACATAACAAGATTATTCAAACAGAATATGTTAAAATGGTGTCAGAGGTTCTTAGTATTGACGAAAATGCAATATTAAAGGAACTTAGCAAGAGTGAGAGGGAGTTTGAGCGAGAAGGAAGAATTCAGTTAAATAAAAAAGTTGTAACAAATTCTTCACAATTCGAGATAAAAGCGCAAAAAAATTTATTGAGTTGTTTTTTAGCAAGTGACAATACTCTAAGTTTTCAACAACTGAATGAATTGTTACCCGAAAATATTATCCAAGATGAAAAGTTAATAATTGTAAAAAATACAATTGACAAATTGGCGTGTACAATAAATAATGTTAAGGAATTGAC
>OBLI01001855.1_pt1 | contig 19338 bp, 18 predicted proteins | sample 1519701 | NCBI WGS metagenome assembly OBLI01 (sample SAMEA3663005, study PRJEB22513) | pig gut metagenome | biome: pig gut; feature: pig-associated habitat; material: faeces | place: France | collected 2012
ACATCAGTCGGAGCAGGTTCGCTATCGAGAACTTGTCTGAGATATGCTTAATCTTTTCGCCATACACCAATCGTTCAATCACCATACAAGCCCCATGCATGGCACCCCATATAATAAAGGTATAGGCTGCTCCATGCCAGAGACCGCTCACGGTGAAAACAATCATCGTGTTGAGCATCCAGCGGGCTTTTCTGCATCGGTTGCCTCCGAGAGGGAAGTAGATATAGTCGCGAAACCATGTGGTGAGCGAGATATGCCATCTGCGCCAAAAGTCGGTTACGGTCTTTGCAAAATAAGGTCGGATGAAGTTGGTTGGCAGTTCAATACCCAAGAGTCGTCCGCTACCTATTGCCATCAGTGAGTAGCCGGCAAAATCGGCATAAATCTGAATCGTGTAGAACACACAGGTCAAGAACAGTGTGGTGCCGTTATGTTGCGCGATATTGGCATATACCGCATCCACATATATCCCTAATCGGTCTGCCAAGCATAGCTTTATTACCCCCCCCAGAGCATTAGTTTACAAGCACTTACAGCCTTGTCGTAATCAAAAACTCTTGTCTGAAAATACTGAGGCAACTGCTTCTGAGCCCTACTGATAGGACCGCTGAGGATGCTTGGAAAGAACATTACGTAAGCCAGATAAGCCAGAAAATCGCGCGTTGGCTCCACCTTCCGCTGATACACATCAATGCTATAGCTCAATGCCGAGAACGTATAGAAGCTGATGCCCACAGGCAGGATAATCTTCAACGTATGCACGTTCATCTCTGCTCCAAACAGCGAGAACGCATCAGCAAACGACTGCACGAAGAAGTTGAAGTACTTGAAGAAGAACAGGATTCCTATGTTGAGCACTATCGCCCCAATGTTTATCCACTTGCGCTTCTTCTTATCGTCTGTATTGCCCATCCACAAACCGGCAAAGAACGTGGAGAAAGCCGTGATGAGCAGCAGTCCAAGGAATCGCCAGTCCCACCAACCGTAGAACACAAGGCTTGCCGCCACTATAAGTCCGTTTTGGAGCGTCTTGCTCCTGCGACACAAGGTCCAGTAGAGGAGGAATACTACTGGAAGGAAAATCAGATATTCGAGAGATTGGAAAGTCATTATATCATTACTTTTGTTTGATTATCTCTTCCCTTTTCTGTATAACTATAGAGCCATCAGGGTAATTGCCTTTTACCACACTGCCTGCAGCAATGAGGCAGTTATCGCCAATAGTTGTTCCACGAAGGATAACTGTATTAGCACCAATCCAGCAGTTCTTGCCTATTGTGATAGGTGCCGTCACATATTTATTTCTGCGTACGCCATCGTTAGAGTCAAACACATGGTCGTGATCATAAATATAAACTCCAGGACCCATTATCGTATTATCGCCTATGCAGACCCTATCATGGCACATTATCATGCTGTTCCTATTGATGCCAACCATTCTTCCGAGAGATAGATGCCCACCATCGGTTGCGCTAATCACACTGTTTGATGCTATCAGTACGCCTTTACCTATACACATTCTACTATGGGAATCAAGAGCAACACGAACGTCAGATTGAAGTCTCACAAATGGATGACACGAATATCTCCCACTGTTCAAGGCATTAATTGTCATGGCTTTTACATTAGAACGAATAATGGCCAAGAGGTTGGAGCTCACATTAAAGATGTTCATTATGCGACCTCCCAAATAAACGGGAAGTCGATAGTCTTATTTACCCCCCCTCTTGTCTTGTTAATTCACTATCAACAAGTGTGTTATATTTAATAATCCTAGCAGGATTTCCTACAACTACAGCATTGTCTGGAACATCTTTCACTACTACGCTACCTGCTCCAATCGTTACATTATTACCTATATGAATGGCTCCTATGATTGTCACATTTGTGCCCAATGTTACATTGTCTCCAATCCAAGGTCTGTTTGCGTTGTCACCATCACGTTTGTTGCCTAATGTCGTAAGTTGTCTGGCAGAGAAATTCTTGCCAATATGGTTGGCGTTGATTCCTGTAGAACGAGGATGGGCAAAGTATGCACCGCCATCTATATCGGAAGTAAAGGATATATCGAAATACCTATCTTTTGGTCTCCACCATCCTATCAGCATACTCCATACTGGACCTATGCGATAATAGAACAAAGTCCTAAAAGCCCAGTTTTGGTGAATTAGAAATACTAACCAGAAAAAATGATTAAGTCTGATACTGCAGGTTGAAGCATATCTGTCTATATCCGCATTTATCTTTTTCTTATTCATAAATGCGTAAATCATAAAGTGTGGCAGATATAGCCAACAAAATAAAAATGAGAAACCAACCTTTATGGAATCTCTAAGTTTCCTTTTTAAATTGTTATTCATGTTCTATTTGATTATGTTATATATTTTATCTGCTTCCATTTCTGCATCAAAATAACGCAATGCGGCCTCTTTACCCTTTTTACCTATAGCAACAGAGAGGTCTCTATTTTCTATTGTCCACAACAATTTTTCCGCAAAGTCATCTACGTCATCGGGATTTGCAAGTATGCAATTTTCTTTGTCAACAAGATAGTTCTCAACAGCTCCAACACATGTAAGCACAACAGGTCTTTCTGTCATCAGATATTCGCCTATCTTAGTAGCAAAACCATACTTAGCTTGAATATTATCAGGACGCGCTAATGCAAGAATACTGGATTGCTTTAATAATCTGGGCATCTCTTCAGGCGAGACCACTCCAACAAACACCACTTTTTCAGCGATTCCCAATTGATCCACTAATGCCTTAAGCTTCTTCCCTGTCTGCTCATCTCTGAAAGGACCTATTAAATTTAGTAGATAATCTGGATTAGCAGAAGACACTTTGGCAAAGGCTTGTATCAAAATAGAAACACCATCCTTGAATTCTGAGATTATTCCACAATAGGATATTACCTTTTCCGGCTCCACTTCTGTTAGGTTTTCAAATCTCGATTTATCAACAACCATATTGAGAAGCACCGTCTTGTTTGGATCTGCTCCAAACTCGTTGATATACTTATCACATAAAGCAGGAGTGATTAGAAACAACCCGTCGAGTTTGGGAATAGTCTTTTTATAAAGACGGTACAGGTATTCGCCTACAAAGCCCCCTATTTTCCCAATCACTTCTGGGTTCTCGGTATACTCATGATACAATCTGATACCCTTTTTCTTTCGCAGAAAATAAATACAGTTAAGAAGAGAATACGCATAAACAGGAATCTCTGGCTTCATCAATTTGTAGAATTTCCTCATCGAACGTATAGTATTCAAGTATTTGTTCTTGAAAGGTGAATCTTCCCACAGATACACGAATTTAAATTTGTCCAAATACCTTGTACTTTTCTCTCCTTTCTTATATGGGAAAAGATAGAAATAAGTAACGTGTACCCCTTTCTTTTGCAATGCAAGACCGAAAGCCAATAGTCTGTTAACTCCAGCAGAAGTAGGGTTATAGCTGCTATCTAATATATAGAGTTCGTTTTTAGTCATTTCCTAAAATAGTCTTATATAGGTTTAAATATTTGCTATTAATTAAATTCATATCAAAATTTTCAAGGGCATATTTTCTACAATCTTCTTTCGATATGTTTCTATGTTCCGTTAATTCAATAATAGAATCATATAAACCTTTGACATCACCTTGTTTGACAACACATCCTACAGAAGAAGTTACACTTTCAATACTCCCTCCAGTTTTGTATGTAATAACAGGCGTCCCACAAGCAATCGATTCAAGATTAACTGTAGGGTAATTATCTTGGTATGTTGGATTAATAAAGACAGCAGCTTCAGAATAAATCTCTGCCAATTCTTTGATATTATTTGTACGCCCAATTGCTATAATATCCTGTGGCGCTTCTTTTAGTTGTCTTGAATTCAAGCCAACGAGAGCAATTACATACCTATCTTTGTCTATCATTTTATTCAATAGATAAATATCCTCTATACCTTTCCATTTAGTCCAAGATGAAGCAACACCAAGAATAATTTTTTTTCCATTTGCTACCTTCAAATAACTACTTTTTGCTGTTTGAATACAGAAATTGTTAATATTGATTCCATTATGAATAACATGAACAGGGTATTTGCCGAGGAAAGACTGTTTTACGTACTTGGCAAGCCATTCTGAAGGAGTAACAATAGTCATATTGGGCAATGAAGTAAAAAGATCTAATTTGTCTTTCCACATTTGTTTTGAATGATCAAAGAAATATGTTACAGGGAAAACTTTTTTGTTACCACAATCATAACAACCTGTCTTCCATCTATCGCATCCATAATTTTCAAAATGAGAGCACCGGCCCGTAAATGCCCAACAATCATGTAGCGTCCAAACAACAGGACGATTGTAATCTCTCAAAAACTTAAATAATAATTCTAAATTTATCCAGTTTCCATGAATAATATGCAAATGTATTAAATCTGGGTTTATACTCTTAATCCAGTCAACCATGCTGATTGTTTGTTTATGAGACCTATAACCCATTTTCCCTGTAATTCGAGAGATGAGAATATTTTGTCTAACTTTCAACCAATAATTACCTGGATTTGAAATAAATAAATTGTCAACTTTATTATTTGAATATGCACATAGCATATAACTTTCATTGCCAGAATTACTTACGACATTATTAATGTCATTCATAATCTTACCTGTGCTTCCAATATTATAAGTTTGATTAATTTGAAGAATTCTCATATTGATCAATATTAGTTGAGTTTTTAATACTTACTGAATAAATTGTCATTCCTAGGAACAAAGTTGTCATATTTATAATATTTGTCCAAGAATGTAATGTCATTCCTCCAAACAATGGAATAAAGAAAGGTAAGAGTTTGAAAAGGGTTCGTTCTTTACTTGGACATTGAATATTCCTAATTATATTTCTATAAATAATAATAATAGCACTATACAAAAGAAACATTCCTATGATTCCATAATTAGCAAGATCCTCAATAATGGCATTGTGGGCCATTAGTTTAATTCCATATTGTTCGTAATCTCCTAATCCAAATAACCATAAAACATAACTTTGGTTTAATGTCGCAATATACTGACCCCATAAAAAATATCTTCCATTAGAGATATCATCTTGTGACTCTAATGCATTCGATCTTTGAGTAAAAGTAGAAATGGCATCTTGTCCTATACTTAAATTAATGAACAAATAAGCAATACCTGAAATTATAATTGCAAATAATAAAGAAGAACTAGCATTTCCAAAGTTTAGAAGAAATGAGCATATCATTATTATTGCAATTAATAAGATGCCCATCCTGGAACCACATAACAGGCACAAAATGATAGCAACCAGCGATAAAAGAGCAAAGTTTTTGATAGATAAAATTTTTGATTTGAAATAATATATACAAAAAACCGAAAAACAAAAAGCTAACTCATTAGATAACATATTTGCATCATTATTTGCAACCTCCCACCGACCTTCAACTGAATTTCCGTATCGCGTTCCAATAATGGCAGCAACAGCGCCTATGAGTAGAAATATACTAGCTTTTAATGGTAGAATATTCGAGTTATCAAGATAATCTTCATCAATAGATAAGTTATAAAAATAAACTAGTACACATACCATTTTTATAGGCATAATTAAGCCGTCATTAATATCTCCAAATCTAATAATATTGTTAAGTGAAAACAATAAATATAAGATACATAAAAAAACGAACGATTTTGATATTGTGCATATTTTCCTTTTTCTAGAAAAAAAGACATCAATAACACAAATTAAAACAGATACAGATATTCCTGCAACCTCTAAAACTCTAGTATTGGGCATTGCTAATGCCAACAAGCATAATCTTTCATTAGACGTCTTGTTAATACATAATAATGAATAGATGATTGATATTACGACGCTTAATGAAGAGGATTCTTCAGAAAATGAGCTAGCTGCTAAACCAGACAATAAAGCTCCAATTACCAACGTCTTTATTTCTTCGGTTCGAAAAATCATATTTCTTTTTTAAATAGTTTTAATATATAGTAATATATATGATTGATTATGATTTTAAGTAACGGCGAATACTGAACTTTTACTAATACTTTGAAATCATAGTCTCGATCAGCACATATTGTTGAAGGAGTTTTATTGACAATATACACATTGCTATTATAAGTAGGTTTAATATTTACTCTCTTCTCTTTTTTGCTGTTATGATTTTCTCCATAAACTCCAATGTTGTGTATTAGGTTGAAAGCAGGGTGAACAGTAAGGCCCTTATTTATATCTATCAGATATCCAAAAGCATAATCCCAACATTTTGTTTGTTTTACAAAATCTATTGTACGTTTAAGTTGTCTTTCTCTCAAATAACCCTGTATTTTGTACTTATAAAGAGAATAACATTTGTGATTTTGAATTAGAGGGTTGATGTCAATATTTTCCCAGTCTATCTGATGCCAGCGATTTGCCCATGAAGCCCACCCATACATCCAGTGATAGTGTGAAAAAATATAATCATAGCCAGATAGACTCTTGTCTAAATAATTATCTCCACTTATACACCAAACCTTAGGTTCGTTTCTAAATTTAGGTATCATCTGGTCTACAAAACTGAAAAAAGCCTTTGTTGGCACACAGTCTTCTTCCAATACAATGCCGCATTCTTCGTTTTCAAATAGCCAATCAATAGCGCCCCTAATTGAATCGTATGCATTAACACACTCTTCCCTAAACCAAGTATGTAAATCACATTTCCAATCGATTTCATTTATGTATTTGCGAATTTCATTATTACGCTTTACTTCACCATCCTTTTCTGTCCTTCCTTTGTTTGAATAAAAATACAAAGTTTTTGGCTGAGCAGCCTTAATTCCTTCCCATGTCTGGCGAGCATATTCAGGACGTGCAAAGGTAATAAATAAAACAGGTGTTTCTACCATAATTATTAAATTTTAAATATATCTTCAATTTTGGAATTAGGTAGATAGCATAACTCTTTCATTAGTTTACTGCCATCTATGCAGAGGCTCTTAATATCGCCATCTCTGCGAACTTCCTGTCCGAAAAACTCCTCTTTACATGGTACTTCATAAATTTCAAACAGCCTTTCTATGAGATTGCGAATGCTTAAGAACTCTCCACCTCCAATGTTGTAAATACCAGACGGAATTTTCTTGCAAATAGCCTTATCTACAGTTGATATCATTTCTTCAAGAGTAATGAATTGACGTGTTTGAAGACCAGCACTGAAACTTGGAGTCTGAGGATTCTTTCCTGCATTGTAGTCTTGAAGATACTTTAGAGTATAAGGGACAAGACGAGTTCCTGATTTCAAGTCATCCTCTGAGAACATGTTAGGAAGGATGAAATGATAGAATGTGAAATCAGCAGAGAAGTCCTTCATGTAGCGACCATAAAGACGCTTTGAGAGGGCATAGTCGTTAGTAACGGGAAGCGAAGAGCAAATAACCTCTTCTTCTGTAAAAGCACGACCATCCTCATCATTGAGGCCAATCTCCATGTATGAGCCGAAACTTACATAGATGCCCTTGTAATCACGCATCTTCAACTGGAGCGTAATCTCTATAGGAGCATTTACGTTGAGTGCGTACATCAAAGAAGAAGACGTAGATAGAGCTGCTTGGACTCCGGCTCCAGAGGCATATATAATCATATCGGACTGCATAAGTCTATCATAATCCAAGCCGTCCTTATTCAACAGGTTGCAAGGATAGAAATTGGTACAGTCATATCCAAGTGGTGCATCCAAACCGAATACATCAACCCTATGGCCTTCTGCCATAAATTGTTTCGTCAGTGCAACAGAAAGCATTCCGTTAGCGCCTATTATTGCTATCTTCATAATTTCTTCAAGAACATTTCAATTTCCTCCACACAGAGGTCATAAACATTTTCTGTCTTATAACGCTTATACCAATCTGCAACGAGAGCCATACATTGTTTCATATCCATACGTGGTTTCCAGCCGAGTCGGGTCTTTGCCTTGGTAATATCAAGCATCAAGAGTTTTGCTTCATGAACGGCATTTGGGTCTGACGAGTCTTTCAACTCTCCAAAACCAAAATTATTCACAAGTTCCGTTGCAACTTCCCATACAGTGGAAACGGATTCTGACTCAGGTCCGAAATTCCATCCTTCGCACCATTTCGTAGGTTCGAACCACATCTTCTGCGCAAGCATCATATAACCCGAAAGCGGTTCAAGGACATGCTCCCAAGGACGGATAGCTTTTGGTGAACGGATATCAATAGGACGACCTGCTTCAAGTGCTTTCACACAATCTGGTATAATTCGGTCGAGCGCCCAATCACCACCTCCGATTACGTTTCCTGCTCGTACGCTCGCAAGCGATACGGTATGCTTCTTTCCATAATCGTCAGGATTGAAGAATGAACGTCTCCAAGATTGGATGGCAATCTCACATGCTCCCTTTGACGAACTATAAGGGTCGTAGCCTCCGAAAGGTTCGTCCTCCTTATAACCAGTCATCTGCTCCTTGTTGTCATAACACTTGTCGGTAGTTATCATAACACCTACCTTAACGCTCTTGGTGGCACGTATTGCCTCCATCACATGAATTGTGCCCATTACGTTAACTTCATAGGTCTCTACAGGTTGGTCGTATGAGAGACGAACAAGTGGTTGAGCAGCAAGATGGAAGACTATCTCTGGCTGATATTCAGCGAAAATCTCCTTCATCTTCTGACCATCGCGAATGTCTGCACGAATGTCAGCCTTGATCTTTGAGCCAATGCCAGAGAGTACGAAGTTGTCTCTTTCTGAGAAAGGGTCAAGAGCAACACCTATCACTTCTGCTCCAAGTTCATGAAGCCAGATGGAGAGCCACGAGCCCTTAAAACCGGTATGACCAGTTACAAGAACTCGCATCCCTTTATAGAAATTATTAAAAATGTCGATCATGATGGATTATTTTTTTGTATGTTCCTTACAGAACTTATTAATACACTCTATCATCCATGCATTCATCTCGCAGGTCATTCCTGGGTAAACACCAATCCAGAAGGTATTGGTCATTACGAAGTCGGTGTTCTTGAGGTCGCCTACCTGACGATAGCCCTCGCCACTCTTGCGCATCTCATCGAATGCGGGATGCTTGATGAGGTTGCCAGCAAAGAGATTGCGGGTCTGAATCTTATTGTCTTCAAGATAGCCTGTGAGTTCATTGCGAGTAAAACCTGCATCTTCCTTGACAGCTATGAGGAAACCAAACCAAGAAGGGTTTGAGTTTTCTTCTGCTACAGGAAGGATGATACCATGGCAATCCTTCAATCCATCGTACAATGTCTTGTAGTTGGCTCTACGTGCAGCAACGATAGAGTCAAGTTTCTCCAACTGAGCGCAACCAATGGCTGCCTGCATATCAGTAATTTTCAAATTAAAACCAAAGTGTGAATATACATACTTATGGTCATAGCCTTGTGGGAGTTCTCCAAACTGACCAGTAAAGCGAAGCTTACATGTGTTGTCAACACCACCAACGCACCAGCAATCACGGCCCCAATCACGGAATGAACGTGTAATCTTATCGAGCAAAGGATCATTTGTATAAACTGCACCACCTTCTCCCATTGTCATGTGGTGAGGAGGATAGAACGATGATGTTCCGATATGTCCCCATGTGCCTGTTTTCTTGGTAACACCATCAATGGTATATTCAGAACCAAGCGCATCGCAGTTGTCCTCAATCAGCCAGAGGTTATGCTTTTCGCAGAACTCGAGAACTGCCTTCAGGTTGAATGGGTTGCCAAGAGAATGCGCCATCATAACAGCCTTTACCTTTGGAGAATAGGCTGCTTCTAGCTGGTTGACATCGATATCAAAACCAGGAAGACACACATCTACAAAAACTGGAATTGCTCCAAACTGAATGATCGGATTAACGGTGGTAGGGAAACCCGCAGCTACAGTAATCACCTCATCTCCACGCTTGATGGCACGATCGCCAAGTTTAGGAGAAGTAAGGGTGTAGAAAGCAAGGAGGTTGGCAGATGAGCCGGAGTTGGTAACTGCACAATACTTAACTCCAAGCCACTCTGCAAGACGCTTCTCGAACTTGTTTGCCCAAGGGCCTGCAGTCAACCAGAAGTCGAGAGATGAGTCAACGAGGTTGACAATCTCCTTGTCATCAAAGTAACGTCCACCATAGTTGACATGGGTTTTTCCAGGGATAAACTCCTTCTTAGGAGCATGCACCTCATTATAATACTCGCGTGTGAGCTCGAGTATTTGAGCCTTTAATTCTTCTTTTCTTGACATATAGTATATTTCTTTTTAATAATAATTTTCAAAGTATTCCTGTTGCCTTTCTTCCTTCTATACTTGGCACTGAGCGCTCCCAACGCTTCCAAGGTGCTTTGTCTTCTGCAAGCAGTTTTTCAAGCATATTCTTTTCACGTATGTTATCCATACACTGCCAGAAGCCAGTATGAACGTATGACATCAGCTGCCCTTGTTCAGCAAGTTGTGTCAGTGCGACCTTCTCAAATACGCAAGCGTCTCCATCGAGCAAGTCAAACACCTGTGGTTCTAGAACCATATATCCGGCATTGATAGGAGCACCATCTATGGCATTCTTCTCACGGAAAGCACGAACTGCTCCGTTCTCAATATCAAGCACACCTTTATCTTGTGCCATCTTGACTGCAGTGAGAGTTGCAAGTTTGCCATGGCTCTTATGGAACTCGATAAGCTTATCAATCTCCACATCGCAAACACCATCGCCATAGGTCATCAAGAATGTCTCATTGCCTACGTACTTATGAATGCGCTTGATACGACCACCAGTCATCGTGTTGTAACCGGTATCTACGACTGTAACTTTCCATGGCTCCATATTCGTCTGATGAACGGTCATCTCGTTCTTTCCATTGCGGTAATCAAAGGTGACGTCAGAGTTATGCAGGAAATAGTTGGCAAACCACTCCTTGATATACTCCTGCTTGTAGCCAGCACAGATTATAAACTCGGTATGTCCATAATAGGCATACTCTTTCATGATATGCCACAGAATGGGCATACCACCAATCTCGATCATTGGTTTTGGCTTAAACTGGCTTTCTTCGCTGATACGCGAGCCGAAGCCACCGGCAAGAAGAACGACTTTCATATTATAATTGGTTTTATTAATCTGTTGAATATAATGATTCTTATTTGGTCAATTAGTACGCATATAATGTAAATAGCAGTAACTAACATAAACCAAATTAATATCTTAAGAAACATGTTTGTTTCAGAGCTATACAACGCAATAAAAAAATTCGATGTTAAGGGCATTACTGCCGTTGAATTATGTATCAGTAAAACAGATAACGTAGATTGTGCAAAATAATTAATTTTTACCGATTGAATATTTAATTTGGAAAAACATGTAATAAATGAAATTGCCGCAAATAGCACCAATGGATTATTCTGACCAAGAAAGTAGGGAATTAGTTCTGGGTGTGCTACTTTATAAATAAGTATTTGAGAAAATGCGATACATATTATTGACAAAACACAACAAATTAAGCTGTGCTTAGATATCCAATTAGGAAGCCCATACAATTTTAAGTATCGTCCTACTAAATACGCCACCATGAACCATATCAAAGACAATCCGCTATGAAATCCAGGTGCATTCACTCCTTTATGAGGAAAAAATTCAAAATAAACATTATACGCCAGAATCAACATAATTACGTATAGCAGTTCTTGTTTTTCGGAATTATCTATATATCTATTTAATATTGGAGAAATTATGAGTAATCCAATATACATTGGAATATACCAACTCGACTGAGAAATAAAAAATAAATTATTAATAGATAAATCTTGGTAACTTAAAAGTCTAATTATGAGATTTACCCCCCCCGAAAAGAAACAAATGAACAATAAATTCATAAAAGATTGTTTTTTAAACTTCACGGAAAAATAGCCAGTAAGCAAAATGAATACATCAACACCAAAAATTGACATTGACGAGAATACAATAACTAAGTAATTAATATTAGAATTATCAGGCCAACCAAATGATGCATATGTTGTATGCAATAAAACAATTAAAAACATGCAACAAATTCGGCATAATTCATAATTTGAGGATCTCATAATTTTAGAATTTTATTTTTAAAAATGTTATTTATTATTTTCTTTTCATTCGTATTAGTACCAGCTAAGTAAATAGAAAAAATCGTCCAACAAGCAGCAATAAAAAGATTAACTAATGTTAGCAGCCATGATTCATTAAAGAACTTGGAAAAAAAGTGTAGCGGCCCCCATGCAAGTAAAAACGTAAAGATAGACGGAAGAATTGTCTTTTTTAAATATTTATTTATGCTAAAAGAAGACAGCCCAACCATTATCCAACATTGAAATATCAATGTTATAATAGTTAAACCTATCATGACTAATGCATTAATATAGGGAGCAAAACCGAATTTGTAAAGCACGTATATAATAGGCAACAAAGAAAGATTAATCAAACTATATCCGATTTGATTTTTCTTTACTTTTCCTGTAGCTTGGATAGTTGCATCAAATCCAGCTCCTAAATTAGCAATCATACCATTTATTAACATCAAAACGATAAATATATCTGTATATTCTGGCGGTACTCCTAGCCATAATTTCAACGTTCCGCTAATACACGTCATCAAAGGTATTGCAATAATTAATATGCACATAAACGAATATTTAGAAATAATATAAACAAGATTGATTGAACGTTCTTCATCTCCAGATGCTTGTGATTTCATTATCTGTGGGACAGCTGCCTGTCTTAGTGTGTTTGTAAACTGTGTTGCTGCTGCATCTACCTGAGACGCTAATCCAAAAGCAGCATTTAATATAGTTCCAAAGTAAAAGTTAATTATCATTGCCGCTCCTTGTAACCTAGCCATACAAGCAAGCGCACCAATGAGCATCCAACTGGCAAACTTTAGAACTCCATAATAATCTCTTTTACACTTATTTAGATTCCATTTAACAACATCTTTATCGGATTTTCTACAATATATTTGATATGCTATTGGAGATATCAGTTGCACAATTGCTAAGAAAACGGCATATAATCGGAGTCTATCTCCTGGCAAGTATATTAGTGCTATCATTAGAACCAACTTTAATAATGCGCTTACAATTTCTACAATAGAAATGAAAATAAAATTCTCGCGAGCAATAATTAGACCGTTCATTGGTACGGTAATAACTGCAAATGCTGTAGTAAGTATACTTAAATGTAAAATAAATAATGCATCATCTATCCTGCAAGAATCTACATTTAAGAAATTTTGTACATAATAAACACCAATTGTTTCTCCTATAAGTATTAATAGGATGGCTAACACTGAGTGTATTACAAAAACTGTATTATAGATTCTATTGGGGTTACCATCGTTTCCTTTCCCTAATTCTACAGCCATATACCGATATGAAGTAGCAACCATGCTCGTTGCAAGGGTATTTAGCAATGCTACGATTCCGCCAACAACATTGTATAAACCATAATCGCTTGCTCCTAACGCTTGCAGCACTAAACGTGATATTATGAAACTAATAACAATAGTAATTATTAGTTTCGAATACAGAATTAGCGTATTAATGGCAATGCGCTTGTTATTTGCTGATGTATCTGACATAAATTATTTTTTCGCATGTTAACTGTTAACGCGTAACTCGCGAATTTTGTAAGTTTCCGAAATTTGGTCACTAAGCAATTGCTCCCTGATTTGCAGGCAGTTTGTGAAGTGGACTTTTCGGGAGAAAATTTATTGGGGTGTTAACTGTTAACGCATAACTCACGGAAACTTGCGCTTTGTGCAAGCCTATTACTGTCCTTTCTGTGAAATCTCCAGAATATCTTCTGTTGACAAGGGTTGGTAGGCTCCATCTTTACATTCGAAGATGATGCTTCCTTTTTCAAGGGATTCCAAGGCATGCCATTGACCTACAGGGACGCTCATGCCTACTTGGGCGGAATTGGGCGCAAGCTCATAAGAGGCGGTTTTATTGCCATTGTCGTCATAATAGTGCTGCACTACTTTTCCGCGAAGGACGATAATCGTTTCGGTAGATACTCTGTGGCGATGGATTGGGAGGATGGTGCCCGGTTCTACTGCATTGAGGATGCGCTGGCTTTGGTCTTCAGGAGTTGTCCTAAGATCTAATGCTTGCCTCAATCGAGGACTCTCTTTCGCCTGTTGCGAAAGGGAGTCCAGTATTTTCTGATCAATAATCATTTTTTTATTTCCTCCACACCATCTTATTCACGATGCCCACATAGCTCTGGATGATCTTCACGACCTTGGTGCTTACGTTCTCGTCCACATAATCAGGCACAGGGATTCCATGCTGACCGTCTTTGCAGAGCTCTACAGCAGTATCTACCGCCTGAAGGAGGCTCTTCTCATCGATGCCGGCAATGATGAAGTCTCCCTTGTCGATGGCTTCGGGACGTTCGGTAGATGTACGGATGCAGATGGCAGGGAAAGGATGACCAACGCTGGTGAAGAAGCTGCTTTCTTCTGGCAATGTACCTGAATCGGAAACTACAGCAAAGGCATTCATCTGGAGGCAGTTGTAGTCATGGAAACCGAGAGGCTCATGCTGGATAACGCGCTTGTCAAGCTGGAAACCTGAGGCGGCCAGACGGTTGCGGCTGCGGGGGTGACAGCTATAGAGGATAGGCATGTCGTATTGCTCTGCCATTTTGTTAATGGCATTGAAGAGCGAGAGGAAGTTCTTCTCTGTGTCGATATTCTCCTCGCGGTGGGCAGAGAGCAGGATATATTTGCCCTTCTCCAAGCCCAATCGCTGGTGCACATCGCTTGCCTCTATCTCTGCGAGGTTCTCATGGAGCACCTCTGCCATAGGTGAGCCAGTGACGTAGGTGCGCTCCTTAGGCAGTCCGCAATCGGCAAGGTATCGTCTTGCGTGCTCTGAATAAGCCATGTTCACATCGGAGATGATATCCACGATTCTGCGGTTGGTCTCCTCGGGTAGACATTCATCCTTGCATCGGTTGCCTGCTTCCATGTGGAAGATAGGGATGTGCAGACGCTTTGCGCCAATGACGCTCAGGCAAGAGTTGGTGTCGCCAAGTACGAGCACGCAATCGGGCTTGAGGGCTGCAAAGAGCTTGTACGAGCAGTTGATGATGTTGCCACAGGTTGCTCCAAGGTCATCGCCCACTGCATCCATATAGACCTCCGGTTCTGCGAGCTTGAGGTCGCGGAAGAAGATGCCGTTGAGGTTATAGTCGTAGTTCTGACCGGTGTGGGCGAGAATCACATCAAAGTACTTGCGGCACTTGTTGATGACTGCGGCAAGACGGATGATTTCAGGGCGTGTGCCCACCACGATGATGAGCTTCAGCTTGCCATTCTCTTGCCAATGAATATCGGTATAATCAAATTTCGGTTGCTTTTCCATAATGTTATTCTTTTACTACCTTATCGAAATATGTGTCTGGGCGATTGGGGTTGAAAATCTCATTGCAGTACATGACGGTCACGAGGTCTTCGGTTTCGCTCAGGTTGATGATGTTGTGGGTGTAGCCAGGGAGCATGATGACGGATTGAATCTTGTCGCCACTCACCTCATATTCGATGATTTCTGAACACGGATCTGACGGATTCAACGGATTTTCGGGGCGAAGCTGAATCAATCCATGGCCTGAAACAACAGTAAAGTATTCAAACTTTGAGTGATGCCAATGCTCGCCCTTGGTGATTCCGGGCTTGGAGATATTTATGCTCACCTGTCCGCAGTTAAGCGTGTGCAAGAGTTCCGTGAAAGAACCCCTTGCATCCACATTCATCTTGTGGTCATATATCGCTTTCTCCTTGGGAAGATATGAGAGGTAGGTGGTCATGAGCTTGTATTTCAAGCTACCCTGAGGTAGTTCAATCATGTTGAAGCCATCCTTGTTGGCTGCTGCATCGGCACACTCGTGGATGATGTCAACGATTTCTCCAAGGGTGGTTTTATGTGTTACAGGTACAAAACAGTAACGACCATTCTCAGTTGGAATAGTCTCAACTCCCTCAAACTCACAACGATGCTCGTTGCCTGTGAGAGCCCCAATCATTTCATCCACCAAATCGTCTATATAGAGCAGTTCCATCTCCACGCTACGGTCGTTGACCTGTATGGGGAGGTCGTTGGCGATATTGTTGCAGAAAGTGGCGATGGCAGAGTTATAGTTCGGTCGGCACCATTTGCCGAAGAGGTTCGGGAAACGATAGACGAGCACCTTGGAACCTGTATCCTTGCCGTATTCGAACATCAGTTCCTCACCAGCTTTCTTGCTCTTTCCGTATTCACTCGTTCCGAAGCGTCCTGCAAGGGTGGCTTGGATGGAGCTGCTAATCATAACAGGGCAGTTGTTATTATACTTCTTCAGGTTGTTGAGCAAAGTGGAGGCAAATCCGAAGTTGCCCTTCATAAACTCTTCCGGGTCTTTCGGGCGGTTCACGCCTGCAAGATTGAAGACGAAGTCACACTCCTTGCACCACTCATCAAGCTGCTCTGGGGTAGAGTCGATGTCGTATTCATACACCTCATCAATCTCCACTCCGGCATACCAGCGTGCCTTGCCTTCCTTGATGTTATTAAGTTGGGAGCACAGGTTTCTTCCCACGAAACCCTTGGCTCCTGTAACGAGTATCTTCATTATTTTGCAATATTCGCTATTCCGTTAAGCTCGTTCTGGATGTATTCTAGGGAGGCAATCTTTGCCTTCGTCTCTTCTACGTTCAATCTGCGTGTATTGTCGGAATTGAACTCTGAGAGCTCACAACGCTTCTGGTCGCCCTCGGTGAAGTACTTGTCGTAGTTGAGCGTACGGTTGTCGGCAGGCACACGGTAGAAGTCGCCCATATCCACAGCCTTGGCACATTCCTCGTTGGTCAACAAGGTCTCGTACATCTTCTCACCATGACGGATGCCAATCACCTTGATGTCCTCTTTCTTGCCGCCAAACAGTTCGCAAACGGCTTCTGCCTGAGTCTGGATGGTGCAGGCTGGAGCCTTCTGCACGAGGATATCACCATTCTCTCCGTTTTCGAAGGCGAAGAGCACGAGATCGACAGCTTCTTCGAGCGACATGATGAAGCGGGTCATCTTAGGGTCGGTGAGCGTGATAGGGTTGCCATTGCGAATCTGGTCAATCCATAGAGGAATAACCGAACCACGGCTGCACATCACATTTCCATAGCGTGTGCAGCAAATCTTTGTATTGAGTGAATTGCGCGACTTGGCAACGGCTATCTTCTCTTCGAGAGCCTTGGATATTCCCATGGCGTTGATGGGGTAAGCCGCCTTATCTGTAGAGAGACAGATAACACATTCCACTCCACTGTCAATAGCAACATCCAGGACGTTGTCCGTTCCTATAATATTAGTCTTAACAGCCTCCATAGGGAAGAACTCGCACGAAGGAACCTGCTTGAGGGCTGCTGCATGGAAGATATAGTTCACTCCTCGCATTGCAGTCTTCAGCGTAGATTTATTACGTACATCGCCAATATAGAACTTGATTTTGTGGGCAACCTCTGGCATTTTTACCTGATACTCATGACGCATATCGTCCTGCTTCTTCTCATCGCGCGAGAAGATGCGGATTTCTGCGATGTCAGTTTTTAAGAATCTATTAAGTACAGCGTTTCCAAAACTGCCCGTACCGCCTGTAATCATCAGGACTTTGTCTTTGAATATACTCATATTATTGAAAATTATCTTTTGAAATCAGGACTTACATGCATGGAAAGTTGCACGAAACCAAGCAATGCCTGAAAATTGATTATTTGATTATTCACACATTATAATATTTTCAGCGGTGTTCATCAAGCTAAAGCAAGTTCCTGATTATTGATTGATTATTCACGCCTTATTTATTTTCAGCAGTATTCATCAAGCTAAAGCAAGTTCCTGATTATTGATTGCTGATGAATGATTATTGATTATCGATAATCTTATCTTTTCTAACTTTTGCTCTAGCTTTATTGCTTTAGCCTCGGCCTTCTTGCGTTTCGAACGTTCTTCACACAATTCTGCTTTGAGGGTCTCCATATCTTTCTTCAAGGATTCGAGGCTGGCACTTACACGGTCAAACGTGGACTGGAACTCTTCGACGGCAAGTTCTGTAGCACGCTTGTCAAGCTCGAACATGTTGATCTTATCAAGCAAGGACCGGATATAACGGTCTTTCTCGTCTGCTGACATATTTTCAATATAGTTTTATTTCTAAATCTTCGCTGCTGTACATAATTATATGTTTAGATTCAGCGGCAAAGGTACAAACTTTATTTTATAGCCCTAAAATTGTGTGCTTACTAAAATAATCTAATCCCTTCGGAATATGTCTCTTGTATATACCTTCTCTTCTACATCATCAAGACATTTGTCATAGCGATTCGCGATAATCGCTTGACTCTTTGACTTGAAAGTTGCAAGGTCATTTACCACCTTGCTTCCAAAGAACGTTGAACCATCTTCAAGCGTTGGCTCATAGATTATCACCTCTGCACCTTTAGCCTTGATACGCTTCATGATGCCTTGGATGGAGGACTGACGGAAATTATCGCTGTTTGACTTCATAGTAAGGCGATAAACGCCCACTGTACAGCCCCTCTCCTTCTCCCCCTGGGGGGAGTGACCATATTCGCAATTCTCACTATAACCATACCAACCTGCTTTGCGCAATACGGCATCGGCAATATAGTCCTTGCGGGTGCGGTTGGATTCTACTATGGCCTCGATGAGGTTCTCTGGCACATCCTTGTAATTTGCCAAAAGCTGCTTGGTATCCTTGGGAAGGCAATAGCCGCCATAGCCGAAAGAAGGATTGTTATAATAGTCGCCTACTCTTGGATCAAGACTCACACCACGAATGATGCTCTGGGTGTCGAGACCCTTCACCTCGGCGTATGTATCCAACTCATTGAAGTAGCTTACTCGGAGTGCCAGATACGTATTGGCGAAGAGCTTGACAGCCTCAGCTTCCTTCATGCCCATAAACAAACAAGGGATGCCCTTGTTTTCTAATGTTGAATGTTGAGTGTTAAGTGTTGAATTGCCTACGGACTGTGATGCGATAGCACCTTCAACAAGAAGTTGAGAGAAGGTCTTGGCTGCTTCCTTCAACATCTCGACATTGGTTACTGACTTGATAGCCTCGTTCTCCTCTGCAAACTCTGGGCGCTCGATAATCTTTGGATAGCCTACGATAATACGGCTTGGGTAAAGGTTATCGTAGAGAGCCTTGCTCTCACGAAGGAACTCAGGAGAGAAGAGAAGGTTGAACTTCTTCACGCCCTTCTTGGCATACTTCAAGTAGAGGCTACGGGTAT